>Ga0335085_10000097_pt1 | contig 281970 bp, 279 predicted proteins | sample Lox_Sample_45_FD_206712 | JGI IMG/M metagenome (GOLD analysis project Ga0335085, IMG submission 206712) | Soil microbial communities from Loxahatchee National Wildlife Refuge, Florida, United States - Lox_Sample_4.5 | ecosystem: Environmental > Terrestrial > Soil > Wetlands | place: USA... | reverse complement strand
TCGGCTCATCACATCCTGGGGCTGTAGCCGGTCCCAAGGGTATGGCTGTTCGCCATTTAAAGTGGTACGTGAGCTGGGTTCAAAACGTCGTGAGACAGTTTGGTCCCTATCTGCCGTGGGCGTTGGAAGTTTGAGGGGGGCTGCTCCTAGTACGAGAGGACCGGAGTGGACGCACCTCTGGTGTACCGGTTGTCACGCCAGTGGCATTGCCGGGTAGCTATGTGCGGAAGAGATAACCGCTGAAAGCATCTAAGCGGGAAACTCGCCTCAAGATGAGACTTCCCGGGGACTTGATCCCCCTGAAGGGTCGTCCGAGACCAGGACGTTGATAGGCTGGGTGTGCACGATCAGTAATGGTCTGAGCTAACCAGTACTAATTGCCCGTGCGGCTTGATCCTATAACCTTGAAGGTTAAAGAGGCATCAGCGCGCAACAATCGAATTCACTTACTTCTTCCGGATTTTGTTAAGCATTCAAGAATTGCTTAGCAGCCATAGCGAGTTGGACCCACCCCTTCCCATTCCGAACAGGGCCGTGAAACGACTCAGCGCCGATGATAGTGCGGATTCCCCGTGCGAAAGTAGGACACTGCTAGGCTCCTGTCCCAAAAACCCCGGAAGAGATTATTAGTCCTCCTCCGGGGTTTTTCTTTTGGGCAATCGGGAAAGTTTAGCAAACGCTATTGCGAAAAAAGAGCGGTTTGGATAGACTTCTGGTCGAATCGAGTTTCGGGACGACAATGGAGGTTAACATGCCTGTTGAGTTACTGGTTCCACTGGGGATTTTTTTCGGCGGCGTAGCTGTTTCGATTTACCTGGCCAACATCGGTATTGGGTTGCTGGAAAAGAACCAGAAGAAATAAATTCCAGTCTCCATCCGTAACTGGAAAGCGCCCGGTTAGATAAACCGGGCTTTTTCTTTTCTGAAGGCAACGCCATGGGGTTCCTGCGGAGAGAGCGGCTTGTTGCTCTATATGGCCAGGATTAAATATCCATCTACGAATATACCAGTGTTGCTATGAACCAGGCGCCCATACCTCGTCATTTGCTGAAGTTTTTTCTGTTTTCCGCCATATCATTTTTTATCGGTACTGTTCACGGCATGCTGCAGGTCATGCCGCCCATCCGCGCTTGGCTGGATTCGATCGGGAGTCCTTATGGGGGACCAGGACACATGATTGACCCTCTGGCACACGCCCACATGAATCTGGTCGGAGGATTAGTGCTGCTGGCGATGGGAGTTACTTATTACTTTTTGCCGATTCTTGCGGGTAGAGCAATTTACTCTGAAAGAATGGTCAATTATACGTTTTGGTGCGTCATTATCGGTGCCTATCTTTTTTACCTTATTCAGATAGTTTTTGGCATTTGGGAAGGCCTATTGTTTAACACCGACCCGCAAGCCGTCACCGCCATACATCGCTGGTATGGTCCTACTACTGCTGTTGCCAGCACGATCATGGGGATTGGTTTTTGGGTTTATATGGCAAACGTTGCCTTTTCCATCAAGGGATCTTCCGTCACCAGCAAAAAATAATTGCAACAGGATCGTCTTTCTCCTTTCCCCCGGGGATCACTTGTTTGACGGCGCCCTTCTTTTTTATGGCAGACGTCTTGTTCGTGTCAGGACTGATCTGACAATTTGAGCGGAAATCGTAATAGGTTTAGTTCATTGCCACGTTGGACTTGCAGCTGCAGAACTGACCTTTCTCCGGTTCCCAGTTTTGCTGCTCGACGATAAACGCCAAGGTGCCCGTCCTGTATTGCCTGTACCCATGGGTCGCCGTCCGCAGTACGCATGGATACGATCAGATCGGGAACCGGTTCGCCATGAGGGCCTGTCACAATGGCCAGAATCTCGACCAGGCCGGGGCGGGGCGGGGAAGGACGGGTCTCAATGTGGATTTCCATCTCCTTCCAGTGCTGGGCAGGGGATGGAAGTGCGGCGCCATCACCGCAGGCGACAAGGAATATCGCAGTCGCAATAAACCCTAAGACTAATAATTTCGCCATTTGGCTTTGGATGGACTAGGGAAGGATCAGCTTTCCCCGCTCAGCCATTGGCTCAGTTTTTACCATCTACATCATCGTTCCCGGACTCTGGCTGGTCGTGCTTTTGCTGGTCGGAGTCCATGCGGCCACCCAAGGAAGAGCCGTAAAGTTGCACCATGAAATAAACAAATGCGGCTCCCGCAGTAACGTAGAAAATGGCGGCAATAAATCCCCAGTTAAACCATTCCGGCTTGACTCCCGGACGGTTTCCCCAGAATGGGAAGCCCAAGCCTACGGCGATCAGCAAAACGGTCACGACTACCGCGATAAACCAGTAGGGGATTTTCTTCTGCGACTCCGGGATCTTCTCCACGAGTTCCCAGTCTTCCATCCCGCGCTTGGCCCGACGCTCCTCATCCGATGAATAACCGAAGTGGTCGCCGGGTTGTTCGCCCCAGCGTGATTCTACGGACGATAGTTGTTCGGGTGATTGGTTACGCTTATCCATAAGATTATTCTAGCCGGCGAAGTGTTGAATGCTGGAGCGTTCCATCCAACCATCACGAGCGCGGACTTCAACTATGACAGGATAGAGGCGGCCGTGTTCCAGGTCGGGCGTTATCGAAAGCGTTACGGAAGCACGTCCCACGGGCGCGAGCTTTATTTCCTGGGTGCTCAGGTGAAAGGCGGATGATGGCAAGCCTTCAACGTGTATTGTTAACTCGGTCGGGCGATAAAGCTTGCTGGCGATAGCGATCCGATAATCGCCGGCAGTTTGGAGATTCTCTATTCGACCCACCGACATGTGATATGGAGCATATGTCCAAATCCCCCACGCCAGCATGATGGCTCCCAAAATAGTAAAGGGAGTTGACCAGCCAAGTCGCGACAGCAGCGACATGGTATTGTCGCGGAGTCGGTGAAGTCCATGTTGTTTGCGTTCCCCCAGTTCAAAGCGCAGCAGGCCATTGCCGCCGGTTTTGGCGTGAAGACGATTGCAAGCATCGATACATTCGCCGCAGTTGATACAACTGTCATAGGTGTCTGTCTTGCGTGGATCGATTCCAATGAAACAGGTTGTAACGCAATAACCGCATTTTACGCACTCATCCGCGCGACCGGCGTCGTAGGCCACATGCAATGTTTGTTTGGTTTTAAACGAATGCTGCCAGACTCTGTAGACGCAGGCGAAGCGGCACCAGAAATGGCGGATGACCGCGATGTCCAGCAGAATGATCAGCGTGCAGACGGCATATATCCAGTGCAGGGAACCAGCCAGCCTTGCGTCCGCTTGCAGCGTGACGAACGACCAGACCACGTCGGGTGGATAGAAATAGAACAGGGGGATTAATCCAAACAACATTGCAGCGAGCAGAAACGACAAACCTAAAATTGCCCAGTTCAGCGCCTTGTTCTTGGTGGCCGCTATCTGCGGAGCTTCCCCGGTCAGGCTTACTTCAGCGTGTTTGCCGAGCAGCTTGTGGGTCATATGATTGGCCCATTCAGATACGGTATTTTGAGGACATGCCCATCCGCAGAAAACGGTGCCCGCTGTCGAATAAAGTGCCACCAGTCCGCTGGCTAACACGATCCACAGTCCCGTTACCATAAAAAAATCGGAAAACCAGATCTGCCGATCCAGTACCACGAACGCTGCGGCTACCGGATCAATGCGGAACAGGCCAGTCGCAGGGATCAGTATTAACAGCGCCAGCACCAAAGCCTGAATAGCACGGCGTTTCCGATGAAAACCCGACTTTATTTTTGCCGGTTCGGGCCCGATTATTTTGACCGGTATCCCGGCAAGCGCCTTGTTGATGCTGGTAGACACGGCCATTTCCTTGGTCATCTCCGCGTTCGTTACCTGGAGAGCATTGCCGGCATGGCCGCTTCGCGGTCGAGCGGCGATACCGCAAGCAACTGCAAACGGTACCGCTCTGCTTTTTGCATGTTACCCATGGATTGCTCCAAATGCCACAGCGCGCGTAATGTTTCAGTATGGGTCGGGTCGATCTTCAGGATGCGCAATAATGCCGCGCGTTCGTTCAATCCATGCTGACGAGCTTGTGGCAACAATTGCAGCATATTATCAGCCAGCCCATCGGCAATCCAGCGGTCGCGGGGGTTGGCTTGATAGGCCAGCCAAGTCAGGCGAACCGCCTCCGTGTCATTACCTGAGAGAGAGGCAGCCCAGGCCCGGGTGATCAATTCAGACGCCGCATAGACACGCTCGAAAGCACTGCGGTCAGCTTCCGCCACATCCAACGATTTCATAGCGGCGCCAATGTCCGGCCGTCGATGCAGGAGTTCAATCAACAACTTTTCCAGATCCAGTTCCCCAGCGTAGCGCGCTTGTGGTAAACGAAACTCAATGAACGGTACCCATTCATCCTGGAAGGGCCCCGCGCTGTCCGGGATGGGGCCCCAATAGCGGCCCAGCCAGGTCCACTTGCCTTCGCCACCAGTCGCCGCTTCTTGCTCGGGAATCGGCATGCGTTGCAAATTCTCCGTCATCGCTTTCGCACCCGCGAACTTCTGTTTTGTCCCAACCAGCGCCAGATGCATCCCATCCATGAATATCTGTCCCTCGGGAAATATCCGTTGGAAGCTGTGTAATACCGCATTGAGGGATTGAATGTCGAATTGGTTGAGTGCCAGCCATTGCACAAAAACACCGTCGTCACTCAGGTGTGCCCGCGCGCGTTGAAACTGCTGGATCGACAACAGGGAACTCAATCCTGCCAGATCGGGATGGAACAGATCGCCGATGATTACGTCGTAACGCCGGTTTGTCGCGCTTAGAAAATGCCGCACATCGTCTCGATGGATTTGAGTTTGAAGCATGGCGTTCCCGTTTACCGGAGAGAACCAGCGGTTGGCGGCGAAAATCGCGCCTTGAGAGATTTCTATCGCACTTCGTTCCAGATTTGGAAAAGGGAGAGAGCCCACAGTCGAAATACCCGTTCCCAGTCCGAGGAACAGCACGGTATGCGGCGCTGAATGCAATAACAGGGGGAGCCGGGCCTGATCCGCCTGAATTTGTACTGCGCTGGGATCAGTCGAAGCATCCATACGCTGTAAATCCGTCAACAACAGCCGCTGGCCGTTCTGCTGTTGTATGACATGCGTCAGGGATATTGCATCTTCATGGAAATAGATATCCTGACTTTCCGCCTGGGTTTGCGGGAGCAGATCGTGTACCGGGGGCAGATGCCACACCGGCAGTGCGCACGGCCCCATGATTGGCAGGGTCAGCCAGATGTAACGCGATGGGCGACTCCAGCTTAACCCTAGAAGGGTGAGAGCAATTCCTGCAATTACTACCGTTGCGGTGGTTCCAAGCATTGGAATTCCCACGAAACCCGCTGCCATTGCGCCAAACCCCGCGCCAATGGCGTTTGCGCCATAAAGCCATGCGCCGTTTGTGTCGGAATCGGAATTGCTGAACTGGTCCGCCAATAATGGCAGCCAAGCACCCAATGTCAGAGTAACCGGCAGGGTAAATGCACTTAGAACCAGCCCTTGTGCCCATAGTGCTCCAGTAAGCGAACGGAACTGGTGAGACTCGATCCATGCTGAAACAGTGGGCAGCACCCACAAACTAACCAGCGTGAAGGCGCCTGCCACAAGCGGCAGCAATGTAAACAACCAAGGTTTGGCCGGGCGGGGTGCCAATAGGCTGCCCAGAGCGATGCCGAGAAGATATACCGCCAAAATAATGGCCAGCACATATTCGGTGCGCAACATTACCATGCCGTACAGCCGTACCCACCCTATTTCCAGTATTAAACTTGCTGCCCCGACACCGGCATATAAAATGATCGAGCGTAATAGCGGCCGTGATGATGTGGTACTGGGTGAGCTGTCAAGCTTTCCAGTTTGGAAAAAACGTGAAAGCGCCAAGGCGCCTGCACCGACTGTCAGTCCAAGAACGGCAATGATTTGCAAGGAGGACGTCCAACCTAATAGAGGTAGGCTCCAGAGAGGTATTAAAGCCCCAAGTGCTGCGCCTAATGTATTGAAGCCATAAAGTTTTCCCAGAGATATGGCAGTCCGTTCCGCTGCTTTCAACACGAGGGGAAATCCTGCGCCCATTGCGCACGCTGGAATCGTCAACAGACAAAAGGCGATGCCACCTTGCAATGCATACCATTGAGACAGCGATAATTGAGGAGCCATTCGATCTATCCATATACCGGCTGTTTTTAATACTTCGGGGAGCAGCAGGGCATACAGCGCGATCGAGCTTTCAATAATGGCAAATATGATGAGGGGACAGGTGATTCGATTGGTCCAATGCACCCCGACCAGGCTGCCAACGCCCAAACCCATCATGAAAGCCGTAACGGTGATTACTATACCGAAGGTGCTGACGCCGAATTGCACGGCAAGCATACGCGCCCATAGGACCTCATAGGCAAGACTGGTTAAACCTGACGCGCTGTAGAGGAGTGCTAGGGCCCAATGGGCAGAAGGTGTAAGTTTGATAAAGAGACTTGACAATTCCGAGACGTAATATCTATGATTATAAAGATTGCAATATATTGCTTGTGAGTGGCGGACTCTATCATGAGTCCGGGATTTCGCGGGATTGCCGGCGCACTAAAAAAATAACCCGGATCGCTAATTTTTGGAGGGGAAGTGCAGTATGATTAACAAGTCGCTCGTTTCTCGATCTTTCTGGCTCATCATCGTTAGTGGCATGCTGACAGGCATGGGGAATGGCAGCGTATTTGGCGCGGCCATGATGTGTATGCTGGGACGCGGCCAATTTGACAATTGGGGCGGCAACGGGGCACTTGCCTATATGCCGAGTACTTTTACCGGCTTTATCGATTGGGCCATGATTGTTTTCGGAGTGGCGTTTATCGGAATTCTGGTCGTGGGATTGAACCGCCACGAAGCACTTGAGAATAGTGCCGCCAAGTAATCGCAAATATTAATATTAATAAATCATAAGGAAAACGAGGAGTATTTTTTATGGCTGCTACGATTGCGGGAGCGTTAGGAATGCTCTTGGCTTTTTCGAGCATGTTGTTTTCATGGTACTGTTTGACGCCGAAAGATAAGCGCAATAATAAAAAGTCACCTCATTAAATATTTGGGCTGGAGGGGTAAGTAATGTTTAAGTATCTATTTGCCAAAAACGAAGATATTCCGAGCGGTTCTGCGGCTATCTTTTTCGGGTTTTCTTCCATTATCTGGTTTGTTATCGGCACTGGCCTAGGGTCATTCAATGCCGCCAAGCTGGCATTTCCGGATTGGGTGACAGGTAATGAATGGTTTGCCTTTGGACACATGCGGCAGGTGCATGTAATGGCAGTTATTTTTGGCTGGATTTCCATGGCGTTTGCGATGGCCTTCATGTATATCACCCCGGCCCTGGGTAATACGAAGCTGTGGTCGGAAAAACTGGGCCTGTGGAATTGCCTGCTTTGGAACATTGGCCTGTCGCTGGGTTTGACATTGTTATGGGCCGGTGTCACGTCGGGACGGGAGTACTCCGATTTTCCATGGCCGATTGATCTGTACATCGTATTTTTCATTGCAATACCGATGGGTATTAATGTCTGGATGACTATCCTCAATCGGCGCACCCAGGGTATCTATACGACCAACTGGTTTTTCGCCGGGGCGAGCTTCATGCTCGCCATCGTGTTTTTTGTGGGTAATCTGCCTGAGTTTTTCCATTTGACGGGATTGAGCGAAGCCTATCTGACTTGGTGGTTTGCCCACAACGTTCTGGGGCTTTGGATTACACCGGTAGCAGCCGCGATCGCCTATTACACGATTCCCAAAATTACTGGTAATCCACTGTATTCTCATCGTATCGGGCACCTGCACTTCTGGTCGGTGGTTACGTTTTATTCAACGCCAGCTGCGCACCATTTGATGTCATCGCCGCTGCCGGAATGGTTGAAATCTTTCGCGTCGGTGGAAGGCGTATTGATATTAGTGCCGGCAATCGCTTTTGTGTCGAATATCCTGCTTACTATGCAGGGTAAATGGCATATGTTCGTGGAAAACCTCGAGATTCGATTTACTATTGCTGGTTGCTTGATGGCAATCCCCCTGAACATGCAGGGCGGATTCCAGCAAACGCGCGCGATTAACTGGTACATCCACGGAACTGGCTGGATTGTTGCACATGCGCACTTAGCGTTGCTCGGCTTTTCGACCTTCCTTGAAGCGGCAGCGGTGTATTTCGGTATTCAGACACTGCTGAAGAGAAAGCTCTATTCCTTGACTCTCGGCAACCTGCATTTTTGGTTGTTGTTGATCGGTTTTACTATTTACTGGGTTTCAATGACTATCGCGGGCCTGATACAGGGGGCTGGCAAGATTTATGAGGTGCCTTATATTGACGTGGTAATTGCCGAACACCCGTACATGATCGCTCGCTGGATCGGTGGCACGATGGTCTTTACCGGGAATCTGTTCTGGCTTTACAACATGTGGAAGACCGCCCGCGTGGGAACTGTTATTCCGGAAGGTCGCATGGCACACGAACTGGCCTATGAACGATAACCTTGTTCCGGTAGAGGGGGAGAAGAAGAATGCCATTTAGAGAATATAAGATCGGTGCGAGAATGTTTGGAGTCGCTTTGGGAAGTTCAATGGCGATTACCCTGATACTGCCGACGATTGATATAGCCGCAGTGGAAACAAGCCAAATCGGGCTCGAAAAAGAGCTGACGATGGGGCGCGAGACGGGATTCAACCTTGACGACCCGTTCTTGCTCGGCTGGCACAAGCCGCTCAAAGTTCTGCTTAAGAAGGACCCCAAGACAGGGGCGGATTTGGCAGAACCAACGTATGTATATGTATACGAGCCTGGCACCCCGTTTCCCAGCGGTATCTTGCATACTCGTACGTTGGGTAAAGGTATTGAGGAACTGAGTGTAGAGAAAGGTAAGATCGAGGCAGCCAAGAAGGAAGATGGCGCGGTCTTTACGATATCCAAAGGGGATTTCCAGGGGAAAGAAAAGAACTATATCGAGAACCTGACAGCAACCAAAGGTTGGGGCCCGGCAGACATACTACGCGTTGCCAAGGATGAGGACATTTCCAAGGCCGGGGCGGGGAAGACCATGTTTGTACGCGAAGGTTGCTGGTGGTGCCATACATTGTTGCCGGAACAAACCCAAGATTGGCAGGTTTTTGGAGTGCCGCCGATGCTCGGCGATTTCAATGGCGAATCTCCGACCGCATTCGGTTCCGACCGCAAAGCCCCCGATTTGCTGCATGTCGGATCCCGTAATGCATCCAAGGAATGGATGATGCTGCATTTTTTCAATCCGCGCCTGGTGCAGCCGCATTCAATCATGCCGCGCTTTGATTATCTATGGGGCCCGGTCGATGCCAATGGCAACAAAATTGATTACGATAAATGGCGTGCCGAATACATCGAATATCGTGAGGGCAAGCGGGTGCTGCCACCGGACGTTCCTTCTTATGCTAAGGATTCGGACATTCGCTATTTGATCGATTATATTTTAAGCTTGAAATAACTTGGGGGCGGAACGATGTGGAGTCTTGAAAAGTTTAGTCTCAGTAATGATCAAGCAAATGAGAGCGCCCGAAAACTCTGGGAAACGGAAAGCTTGGGTGGGTTGACGGAGGATAATAATCGTCTGCCAGTACCAGTGGTGGTGCTGCTCGTGCTTACCATCCTCACAGCGTTTGCTGTTACGTTTCCATTGTGGGGGCAACGCCCGACCGCTGCGGTTTATGCTGCCTATGTTAAGTCCATGGATTTGCCAGAAATCAAGGCAATAAGCGACGATAACGTTGCAATGCAGAAGATTGTCGAGATGAACAAAGGCAGTCGTTATGAAGCGGCATTGGTGAGACACCCGTTAACTTTGAATGATCTGCGGATTATTAAGCCGCAGATCGAAGCCTTGATGGCTTCCGGAGTGGATCTTGAGGAGTACACTGTAGTCGGTAATACGGTAACGAAAGCCAACTTTGAAGGTAACTTCCGGCCTGATGGAACGCGCATAAGGAAACAGCCATGGTGGGATAAAGGTTATTTCATTGATATTTTCTTTATCTTTTTCTTTTTCTTGGGGGTGGTACTCGTGGTGAAGCATTTGCCAGCTTACGCGTGGCAGCCCGATCACCACCATGATCATTGAATCGAAAGGTGATCTAAAAATGATTGAACTTGACAATCCTCCGATAGCAGTTTCGATTGCGGTTGCGCTTGCTTATATTGTCCCGTTTTTGTACAGTTTTTTTGTTGACCATTACGACAAAAAGTCACCTCAGATTCGCACGTAAGATAAGTGCGAATGGCTGACTGACGGGTTCGGTTTCTAGTCGGCCATTTTCCAAAAATAAAAAAGCGCCGCTCCCTTGGGGGCGGCGCATCTGTTTGTAGGGCAGCAAGTGATCAATTTATATCTTACTCAACTCATTGGATTTAAAACGAGTTATGACATATCTCCAAAACTCGACTTGAGTATTGAGGGGATGCAGAGCCAGCATTTTAGTGAATTTGTTTTCGCTTTTATGTTGGTGGGGGTTATAGTATTTTCTGTGATCATTGCTGCTGTAATGCTTGGTCGAGAGCGATCGAAGGAAAAGGAATCGAGGCTGGGCGAAAAAATAATGTTCGGTGCAATTATTCTGGGCGTTGTGGTAGCTGTGATATTTGGAGCGATGCAAATGCTGGGCGGTTATCTTTTCTAACAAAATTTAGGAGTATGCATCATGGACGCATTAACCTCGATATTTGAAACCGACGGCTGGACCATTTACTTATGGCTGATCGTAGGAGCGATAATTATCATTGCTGTTATTTATTGGATGCGCTGGGGTGTAAAAAACGAGCAGTTTGATGAAGATATCAAGTATCTCGTTTTCGACAAAGGTGACAAAGACAAAATGTCCGCCGAAGAATATGCCAAGAGTCAAGAAGTTATGCAAAAGCAGATGGAAAGCCGTGAACGTCATTTGGCAATGAAGCGCGGTGGGGAACAAGCACATAAAGCATGAAGCGTGGCGAGAAATATGTGTGGGGTTTGATTGGGGTGTTGCTGGTGGTCGCTATTGGGCGTTCTTTGCTTCAGAAACAGGACGTGCGTCGTGGAGAAATTCCCTTTTACAGCACGGCCCCCGACGCTGTTGCACGGCCGGCATTTGATCTGTACAAGAAATATCATTGCAAGGAGTGTCATTCTCTCTGGACAATTAAAGATATGCTTCAGAACGTGCCCGCCCCAATGCTCGACGGGATCGGCTCATTGCGAAGCGAAGCCTGGTTGTATGAGTACCTGTCTGCTCCGGTTCCCCAAGAAATTCTGCCCACCCGTCTTAAAGCAGAATATAAAATGCCATCTTTTGCCAATCTGCCTGAAAACGAAAGGCGCTTGATGGCCCAGTATTTGGCCAGTCTGAAGGTCAAGGATTGGTATCTTGAAGAAACCAAAAAAGCTGAATATGAAAAACTGACTGGCCTGGAGTACCATCCAAAATGAGCCCACGTTATTTAAAAGGGCTTGCTGCCTTGCTGATCGGCAGTGCCTTAAACCACTTTGGAGATCGTTTGCTGGGAGTAAAGACCGAGCTCTTTTATGGTCTGGCCACGTTCAGTCCCTCTTGGATTCTGGACGTGTTCTTTGTTCCGTTTTTAGTCGGGTTGGTGGTGGCGTGGATTTTTGGATATGGCGCTTGGTGGTTGAGCTATTTCCCGCCATTAATTGTGCGCTGCTTCAGTTATGCCGGAATATATTTATCTTCCAGCATACCTGAGGGCAGCACGCTGATACCGTTAGGGTGGTGGGGATTCTTCGTAATTCTGACGATGGAATCTGCCGCGATCGGGGGCATCCTTGGAGAGGTTGCGATCAAAAAAGTGTACCACAGGAAGAACAGTCACCTGTTAGAAGCCGGGGGTACTCACTCCTTACCCATTAAGAGAGACGAATCCAGCCGATGACTGGCCTTCGAAAATCCGGCCCTTCTTCTCTTAATCTTGCAGAACGGGTTCGCAGGAAGCGCTATTTATACGCAACGATTATTACTTGCGTGGCTTTGGTGGTGATAGGTGGCAGCCTTCACGTCGTGTCAATTGGCTCGACCCGTATGGCTGAAATGCGGGGTAAAGCTTCTTATGACCTGAGAGAGGAGAATTCCAGGATTCGCGCCGCGGGAGAAGACATTTTCCTGCATGCTCTGAACGAGGAAAACAAGCAACATAATAAGGACATCGCCACTTATACCGTTGAAGAAGCCGAAGCTTTGCTGAGCAAAGATCAATGGCGCGAACTCGATGCAACGGTTCTTGTCCCATCCGGACCGTTCCTGATGGGGACCAATTATAAAAATGCCGATGCCCAGAATCGACCGCAGCACAAGGTTTATTTGCCAGCGTATCGGATCGACAAATACCTTGTGACTAACGCCCAGTATGCGCGTTTTATTGCGGCCACCGGCCACCGGCCACCATCGAGCTGGAAGGATGGCAGGATCCCGGAAGGAGAACTGTTGTACCCTGTGACCCTTGTCAACTGGTATGACGCCTCAGCCTATGCGCATTGGGCCGGCAAGCGGTTGCCCACCGAGGCGGAATGGGAAAAGGCTGCTCGTGGGACGGACGCTAGGCGCTGGCCTTGGGGTAATACGATGGATCCCACCCGTTTAAATACTTATTACAATGTGGGATCTCCATCCAAAGTTGATACCTACGTAAGCGGCCGAAGCCCTTATGGGATCTTTGATATGGCAGGGAACGTCAGCGAATGGGTCCAGGACGATTTCCTTCCTTACGCGAACTCTGACGCATCTGCGGAACTATTTAAAGGAAAGGTGGCTCGAGTGTTGACAGAACAGGATCGGGCTTTGAAGCTGTCAGATATGGTGGAAGTAAACAAAAAGTACAAAGTATTACGCGGCGGTTCATGGAAAAGCGACCCTTTTTCAACCGCTTCTTTCCATAGGAATTTTGCGCTTCCCAATTTTTCTTCTGATTTTTTTGGATTCCGGTGCGCCGAAGATTCCTATGAAAAAAGCAAGAGCAATTGATCATGATGTATCGTCCTATCTGGAAATATTTGTTAATAGTCCCGATTCTTGAGGTCTTGCCGGCGGAGGCAGCGGTTGATAGCTACCGTTTTCTTCATGTCACCATAGCGACACCATGGTATATATTTCTATTCTTGTTGATAGGGGTATTATCTCCATTTGTGCTGATGGCTTTTTTGATGTGGCGGTCTCTGATAAGAAAATCCAATCAAAAAGACAATGATTCAGATCATCCATCTTCTCCGGAGTGAGGCGGATATGGTGAGTTCAAAGCCGATATTTTCCGGAAAATTCTTGGGTTCGATGGCGCGGTTCATGACGATCATATTTTTATCACTGCCTGTAAATAATCTGCGAGCAAATGACATTGAAAAATCAGGCGACCAAGCCCAAGTCATGCAATCTTTTGAACATCAGGAGGAGGCAAAACAGCAGCCTAAAGGTTTAAGCGATGACAAGAAACACCGTATCATGTTTATGTTGGGAGTTCCGCTTTTAATTATTCTTTTGATTACCGTTGGCTTGGGCGTTGCCATGGCGGTGTACGGGAGACAAGTATTTGTACTGCATATGATACTTGCTGGCCTTGGCATTACGCTTGCCATCGTCCATTCAATCGTGGGACTGGTATGGTTTAACCCCTTTTGATGGTTTATTCCATACCTCGGAACGATTTCTGACAGTCACAGATTTCTGATCGTAGCTCCTCCGAAAAGATTGAAATAAAATGATCGTGCCCGTCGATTTTAAAAAAATCGATATAGATCTATTCATAACATGAATATTAACGATAAATTATCAAATATACCCGGACGCTACTGGGCCTATTCAGCGCTTTTACTCTGGGGGTCGCTGGTCTTCTTTTTTCTTCTGCAAAAAACTTCATATGGCGTAGATGAGGGCGCGGCAAGAGCGTTGTTATTGGTTTGGTCGGTAGCTGATCGGGTAGTAACCCCGGTTGTGGAATTAGGAGTACCTGATTTCCGCGCGATATTCTATACGCCAGTTGGAATACTGTGGACAGGGAATGTACTGGCGGCACGGATATCTTCGATATTGATCATGGCGGCTGCCGCGTGGATTACTTATAGTTGGCGAGATCGCTCAGGGGAAAGTGAGAGCGCTCTATTGGCGAGTGGATTGTTGCTGATATCACCATTAGTGGTAGACCAAATCGATGCTCTCTCTGTTGCACCTTTTCTGTTATTTTGCTTTGCATCGGGCGCGTGGTTGAATCAGTTGTATCGCGAAGAACCACGGGCCTTCGGTGGGCTCTACTTTTCCCAGATTTTCCTGTGCATCGTGAGTACAACTCTTCACCCAATAGGCTTGGCTTACCCCGCAGTGCTGGCGTGGTCTTGGTACAGGCAACCTTTGAACAGGGATCAACAAAAATATTTCCTGGGTGGAATTGCGTCAGCGACGTTGCTCGCACTATTGCTTACTCTCGGGTGGCACCATGTCAATTGGTTTACAAATCCGGTCAGGAGCTTATCAAGCACGATAATGGGGACTTCATCTGTAGAAGGTGATTTGACGGGTATTCGTGGAGCGATCGGAAGCGGGATATTGCTAATGCTGCTGTTAGTGGTTTGGCGGGAGGCACTTGGTTTATGGAACGATTTCTTAGGCCAGACTTTGTTGGTCGGACTTGTCTTAGGCTTGCCGATAGGCGACGAGGCCTGGAGCGTGCTGGTGTTGTCTATTTGCCTATATTGGGGGTTCTCTTTGTTGCTGAGGGGGGCAAATGGCTCCGGGAATTTCATGAAACAGCGTGGGATAGCGTTGGGAGCGCTATTTATTTTTTCCATTTTATTCATGTTTTCGGACAAAATGCGATATCAGCAGCTACAAAATGGCTTTTTATCACCACGCGATACGCTGATAAGAACTTTGGTTGAAGATACTGATGTATCAAAACAAAGCGATGTCTCTGGCACCGTCAAGTCCACCCGTGTCGCAAGTCAATGGCCCGGGCGTACTATGCTGGCATGCAGGTGTGATACGTTGCCATTGCCGCCGCCGGTCAAGGATGAACAAACTCTCCTAACGATGTTGCGTGGAATTAATTATCTGGTGTTTGATCCGAAAGACGTTGGAAACCAGTCTTTAGCACGCAATCTCGCGGTGCTGGGTGGTGAGAGGGCCGAAACCATTGTTATTCAGGATGCCGGCGTCATCGTTCAGATGAGAGATGCAAATTCTCAGAATGATTCGTCTGTAATCCTTAAGTAAGAAATAATAAATCCTTCATGAGGGAAGCATTGGTCTATCTGGCGATCGCAATCAGTTCCCTTGTCATGATGGGATACGCGGTGCATATGTTAGTGGGTGGTCTGGTGAGCCTAGAAGTAGAATATTTCTTGATTACTTTGACATGCGTGATCGTTTCCGGCGTCATTGGGTATATGGTAAGAGACGTTATTCAGCGCCGTTCTGAAAAGAAGTAGCGGCGGGAATAAAATCACTATGAGTGCGTGAGTGCTCGAACTCTCCAAGCCTTCATTTGAAATAACGCCTCAGGGTTTCTATTGCCCTGTCGTATTGCGGGATGTCTGGGAATTGCCCTCTATGGAATACGAACTGGAGTCGTTTTCCATTGCCGTCCAGACCGGATATCCCAAATGAGCGTCCCGAATAATCCGAATAAAAACGCTGTTCTTTTACCAAATCGATTATTCTGCCGTCGCGACGTTTCAGGCGTATGTACTGTCTATCCAGTTCCAAGCTGACTGGGGCGGATGGCAATAGCATGAGCCGAGTTTTGAAAATTCGATTGCTTCCGACCATTAAGAAGAAACTCGCCAGAAAACATAGCAGATAGGCCAAATTTTGATCCCCACCGTACCATAATTTAGCTCCTATGGATGCGAGTGCAGCAACCGTGGGAATGTAAAGCAGTAAATCCCAGATCATTCCTCTACGATCTTGTACCAGATGGAAGCTAAGATGTGTCTCGCCCATGAACCGCTATCTATCGGCGTGCTACCAAAGAAATAAGATTAATCAAGAAAACCAGTGGAAAACATTTTATGATTTTATCAGTGCCGTTACTTATATTTTTCATGTCGGCACTGTTTTGTGTGATGGAAAAATCACTTGTCAGGTTGCTGGTAAACTTTTCTTAATCGCTTCTTCCATTTCGCTATACAGCATTCGCCCCGGTCGTTGGAAACATACCGTGCCGCTTTTGTCGATAACTACCGTCCATGGATCGCCTATTATCTTATAGGCTTTGTACGCCTGAGGATTCTCATACTGATCCAAATGAATAAATATGACTCGGTTTTGATATTTGTCGAGTAGGGCCGTGAGCATTTGTAATTGCCCATCGCAGACAGTGCAATGGCCGGGAGTCGCAAATTCCAGCAGAATGGGTTTTCCCGTTTTTAATGCCTTATCAACAGAATATTGATACATACGTTCATCAGGTTGATGGTAGGTTGTGATTTTGCTGAAATCGCCACCTACATCCGCTAACGTCTTGGTCTGCAGGCTTGGCGCGCGAGTACCGGGAGCCAAACCTGGTTTGAACCCATCGCATCCAACAATAAGGTATGCCAATACGGCATAACAGATTGCCAGCAGGAATGTTTTCTTGCTCGTCATTGATGCTTTTCCCAACCAATACTCGTCCGGAATAAATTATAGCCCCAGATAATATTTGCCAGCAGAACCAATGTTCCAAATATCCCGACAAGCCCCAGTAAATGGCTGACTTGTTTCTCAACATCATCGGCTGTCGATATGCCGCCGATAATGCCCGCAACGCAGAAAAGCAGCACCATCCCAATTAGTCCAACATTGTGCATCCAGAAGTGGGTTTTGACCAAACGCATGCTGTATATCGGTTTTTTCGTGAGTTTGGGTACTACATAATATAAGGCCCCAAAAATCGCCATTTCAACCCATCCCAACAGATTAATATGTGCATGAGCTAATACAATGAGATGTCCATGGGGCGTGAAATTAACAAAATGGCGAAATTCAGGGATTCCCCCCATTAAAGAACCCCATGAAAACCCGATGATGGAATAGATAATACAGCTATAGATAAACCACAGCGTATATCGGGTGAAGTCTTGATTATCATCTAATATGGTATCAGCGGGTTGGGGCACGGTGTTCCTCTTTGTCTGTTTCTCCATTACGGATGTCCTTAAAATTTTCCTTCCAGCCAGCCGGTGCCAGGCTTTGCAATATGGACTCAACAAAAGTCGATTTTTCTTCCGGGGGTAGCGGCGAATCAGCGGCCCCTCGGTCCGCCCGCAGTTCGGAGAGGAATCGCGCGAGTGCTTTCAGATCTGGATCGGAAAGATCAGATACGTACGCTGCCGCTTTTGGCGGCGCGCCATGGTCAACGGTTTTTGCCCTGTATGTCTTTTCCGGATATTTAAGAAAATTGTAGAAATAATCGAAGCCGTACTTGGATCCGAGTCCATCAAGGACGAGGCCCATATTGGTCCCATCGCGTAGCGCCCGATGGCAATTGGTGCAGCCTTTTTTCCGAAATATCGTGGCGCCACGCAATCCTTCCTTGGAAAAGTCATAATGATTGGTAATCGGGTACATGGGCGTTGCTTTGGTGTGCCGGATATGCTCCAGCATGATAAAACCTATCGCGGTCACCAACAGGAACAGACCAAAAATCCCGAACAGGATTTTTTCTCCGGTTTTCATCCGATGTTGCTTGTTTTGCATGCTTTACCTTGCCGTCCTACGTACTCTACAGCGGTCATTTTACCCCAGCCCTTAAGACAGCGATTTACCTTGCTGATTCCCTCAGAACCCGAATAAGCCAGAGTGAGGTGCGGGATATTTTGAGAATATTTTGATGGTGGATATTACTTTTTGTTGTAATGAACCGATTAATTGGACAAGGCAGATTGACGATGCGACTTGGAAATAATCGTTGGAACGGTGGGAGCTGCCTGAATTAATGCTATAAAAAAAGACAAGAGCGTGAACATTAACCGCACACTTTCAATTTAAGTGTGCGGTCTCCGTGCGCCGACGGTATTGCTTACTACTACTTGGCGACTACATTCTTGAGAGTAGTTTGATTATCCGGCAGGAACGAATTACCTATGGTTGTTTGCGGTGCTTGCGAAAGATAAGCGGCGACATTATTGATATCTTCATCCGTCAGGTTTTTTGCAATCGCACGCATCTGCCCAATTAAATCATTGGCCCGGGATCCATCGTGCCACTTCTTGAGTTGATTAATCAGGTAAACGTATTTTTGCTGCCCGATCATTGGATAAATCGGATCACTACCGCGCCCGTTATAACCATGGCATGACTGACACGCGGACACGTTTTGTTTTATTCCATCCTGAACGAAACTTTTTCCGTAGAGAACGATGCTCCGTCCGAGATAGGGTTCACCGACTGCCGTTCCCCCGGCTTTAAGAGCAGTGAGGTCAGAATGCTCGCTTGGCTTGCTGAGGGTGTTAACGTAAGCCGCAACGTCGCGTTTGTCCTGGTCAGTGAGAATTTTGGCAAACCCGTTCATTACACCCAGCGTGGTATCAGTGCGCCTATCAGCGGCAAAATCGGTAAGCTGTTTAACAACATAGGCATAACCCAAGTTGGCGAGTCGTGGCGTTCCCATGGCGTCCATCCCCATCGCATTTTCGCCATGGCAACTCATGCAAGCCGGCACTCCGTCCTTGCCATTGGTGAAGATGTTTTGACCATTGGTAGCATTCGCGGTTACTTTGCCTGCTTCCTCGGCAAAGACCGTGGCAGTAGTCGACGCCAATAAGGCGATCATTGCGAAAAACAGTGGCATTGAAATGTATCTACGATTACCCATCTCTGGCTTCTCCCCCATCATTGATCAATGATTGGGCGCAATATCTAAATCTGATCTAATTTTACGCCCCTAACTTATTAATTATTTGTATAAATTCTATCAGGAGTTCTTTTTCATCAGGATATAAACCAATGCAAATATGAACACGAACCAACCCAAGTACATTAAGAGAACTTCACTGTTTGTCGTATCAGGTTCGAGCATTTTATACCCCCTCATAATGTATATGTTTGGACAAGCATCAACAAGTTTTATGGCAAGTGGTTTTATTAAAGGTTTTTTATTAAAACATTAATTGAAAATTCTAACACCGAAAAATTATAAGAGGCAAGGTTTATAAGAGGTCCCCTTGTTCTATAGCAATCTATTTCATTCAGAACTCAAACAAACGGATAACAGCCCTTTCTTACTTGCTTTCAAAATCACATACATTTTGTTAGAATCTCTCCCCTTTATAGAGATGGGCTTCCAGCCCATTTTTTGTTTATAAGTAAAGAGTTATGGATTTTTCCGGGTTGCTTGATTCGGTGGTCACAGGTCTGGGCTATGAACTGGTCGGCTGGGAACGCTCGTCCAAAGGGCGTCTGGTTCGGATATTCATCGATAAACCCAATGGGGTAGGGGTGGATGATTGTGCCAATGTCAGCCGTCATTTGTCTCGGGTATTTGCGGTGGAAGGCGTGGATTATGATCGATTGGAGGTTTCGTCGCCGGGGCTTGACCGAGTCCTGCAAAAAGAGGGCGATTTTATTCGGTTTGCCGGAGAGAAGGCGCAGATCAAACTTCGTGTCGCGCTGGATGGTCAAAGAAATTTTACCGGTATATTGCGCACCGTGAGCGGCGGTAAATTGAATCTGGAAGTAGATGGTAAGTTGCTGCCTTTCGAGTTGACCAATCTCGAAAAAGCGCGATTGATACCGAACATTTAGAGGCCTGAGATGAGTCGTGAACTATTGCTGTTGGTCGATGCGCTGGCGCGTGAAAAAAACGTCGACAAGGATATCGTCCTTGGCGCGCTTGAACAGGCGCTTGCTTCGGCAACCAAAAAACGCTTCCACGATGATATCGACGTGCGAGTGGCGGTTGATCCGGTTACCGGTGAGTACCAGTCTTTCCGGCGCTGGCAGGTCGTGTCAGATGAATTATTGGAGTCGGCCGAGCACCAGATAGCGCTTTCCGAGGCGCAAAAACAAAATCCCGATATCCAACTCGGTGACTTTATCGAGCAACAACTACCCACGGTGGAATTTGGACGCATCGGCGCCCAGACCGCGAAGCAGGTGATATTGCAGAAAATCCGCGATGCCGAGCGCGAACAAATTCTGAATGATTTTTTGCAGCGTGGCGAACATTTGGTAACGGGGGTCATCAAGCGCATGGAGCGCGGCGATGCTATCGTAGAATCCGGGCGCGTAGAAGCCAGACTGCCGCGAGATCAGATGATTCCGCGCGAAAATCTGCGTCCCGGCGATCGGGTACGGGCTTGTCTCTGGAAAATCGATCGGACCAGCCGCGGCCCACAAATCATGGTGTCCCGGATTACCCCGGAGTTTCTGATCAGATTATTTGAACTGGAAGTTCCCGAGCTTGAGGACGGATTGCTTGAAATCAAGGCGGCGGCGCGGGATCCGGGATCGCGGGCCAAAATCGCGGTCAAGTCGAATGATTCCCGTATTGATCCAATCGGCACTTGCGTAGGAATGCGGGGCTCCCGCGTACAGGCGGTGACCTCGGAACTCGGGGGCGAACGCATCGATATCGTGTTATGGTCGGAAGATCCGGTTCAGTTCGTAATTAATGCGCTGGCGCCGGCGGAAGTGAGCAAAATCACGATGGATGAAGATAAGCACGGTATGGATATCGTCGTCGATGAAGAAAACCTTGCCCAAGCGATCGGCCGCACCGGCCAGAACGTGCGCTTGGCGAGCGAGCTCACCGGCTGGGAACTCAATCTGATGACGGTCGAAGAATCGAAAAAGAAGAGCGAGGAAGAGTCTTCAAGCATCCGCAATCTTTTTATGGAAAAGCTCGACGTTGATGAGGAGGTGGCGGATATCCTGGTACAGGAAGGTTTCAGCACGCTTGAGGAGGTTGCGTATGTTCCGCTCAACGAGATGCTTGAAATCGAAGCTTTTGACGAAAACACTGTTAATGAATTGCGGAGCCGGGCACGCAACTCCCTGCTGACACAGGCCATCGTGACCGAAGAAAAACTGGAGCACGATGTGGAGGATTTGTTGACTCTTGAGGGCATGGACAGCCAGACTGCGCGCTTGCTGGCAGAAAAAGGCATCGTTACCAAGGAGGAATTGGCGGATCTCGCGACTGATGATCTGGTAGAGATGACGGGGCTGGATGCCGAACGGGCCAAACAATTGATCATGACCGCCCGGGCACCGTGGTTTGCCTGAAATACAGAGGTTTCCCATGGCACAGATCAATGTAACTCAGTTTGCGAAAGAGCTAGGATTGCCGCTCGATCTTTTGATCGAGCAGCTGCAGACGGCCGGCATCAAGAAAAAGCTGTCTGGAGATACCGTGTTGACCGAAAAAGACAAGACACAGTTGCTCGATTACCTGCGTCAAGCGCATGGCGCCAGGGAAAACAAAACCAAAATCACGCTGACGCGTAAGCAAACTACGGAAATCAAGAAAGCCGACAGCACCGGCAAGTCGCGTACGATTCAGGTCGAGGTTCGCAAGAAACGCGTATTGGTAAAGCGGGACGCTCCCGAATCCACCGAGCAGAAAACCCCGATTCTGGACGCGGAGCAAATTGCGAAACGCGAGGTGGAGGCCCAGAAGCAGGCGGAACTGATCGCGCGCCAGAGCGAAGAGGCGCATCAGAAGCAGGTGCGTCAACGACGCAGGAAGCTGGCGGAAGCCGGTATTGCGCCTGTGACGGAAACGGAGGCTGCGGAAACAGCTCAGCCGCCTACGCAGCCGGTAACCCAGGCGCCGCTTTCCGAGGGCACATTGCATCGACCACAGCCGAAGCCCGGAGAAAAGGCAAAACCGGAGAAAAAGGCCAAGAAACCGGCAAAACAGGTTGTTTGGAAAGACGAAACTGTAAAGCGCCGCGGCATCAAGCTGCGCGGCGATGTCAGCGGCGGTTTAGGCTGGCGTCAGCGCAAAGAACGCCATGCCAAACATGAACCCGAGGCGGGCGGCGATCAGCAACATACATTTGCAATGCCTACCGAGCCGGTCATACGCGAGATAGCGGTGCCGGAGACGGTCACTGTTTCGGCACTGGCGCAGAAAATGTCAGTCAAGGCGGCCGATCTCATCAAGACGATGATGAAACTTGGCAACATGGTCACGATCAATCAGGTACTGGACCAGGATACAGCGATGATCGCTGTCGAGGAAATGGGGCACAAGGCGGTTCGCGCCAAGCTTGACGAGCCGGATGCGTATCTCGCCGAGGACCAACAGCATGCACCGGCTTCACTCGAACCGCGTGCGCCGGTAGTTACCGTCATGGGGCACGTCGATCATGGTAAAACATCGCTGCTCGACTATATTCGCCGAACCCGCGTCGCCAGCGGCGAGGCGGGTGGTATTACCCAGCATATCGGTGCATATCACGTCGAAACCCCGCGCGGCATGATTACTTTTCTTGATACTCCCGGCCATGAAGCATTTACCGCGATGCGCGCGCGCGGCGCGAAAATTACTGATTTGGTGGTGCTGGTAGTCGCCGCCGATGACGGAGTGATGCCGCAGACCATCGAGGCCATCCATCATGCGAAAGCAGCCAAGGTACCAATGGTGGTTGCGCTGACCAAGATCGACAAACCCGAGGCGAACCCTGAACGCGTCAAGCAGGAACTGTCGGGACATGAAGTGGTTCCCGAGGAATGGGGCGGTGACACCATGTTCGTGCCGGTTTCATCCAAAAGCGGACAGGGTATTGATCAATTGCTTGAGAGCATCCTGCTGCAGGCCGAAGTGCTTGAGCTCAAAGCCCCCAAGGATGCCCCTGCAAAAGGCGTCATCATCGAGGCCCGGCTCGACAAGGGTCGCGGGCCGGTGGCGACCGTGCTGGTGCAATCGGGCACGCTTAAACGCGGCAACATCGTGCTCGCGGGCGCCGTGTTCGGACGGGTGCGGGCGATGCTCGATGAAAGCGGCAAGGCGCTGAATGAGGCTGGCCCGTCACTTCCGGTCGAAATCCAGGGGTTGTCGGATGTGCCGGCGGCCGGCGCGGAAGTGATCGTATTGGGAGACGAGCGCAAGGCACGCGAAATCGCATTGTTCCGTCAGGGCAAGTTCCGTGATGTCAAGCTTGCCCAGCAACAATCATCGAACAAGCTCGAGAATATGTTCAGCCAGCTCGGCGATGGCGGCGTCAAGATACTGAATCTGATCGTCAAGGCCGATGTGCAGGGATCTTATGAAGCGCTGTCCCATGCCCTGCATAAACTTTCAACCGACGAAGTCAAAGTCAACATTGTCCACTGCGCGGTCGGGGGCATCGTCGAATCCGACGTCAACCTGGCGCTGGCCTCAAAAGCAATTATCATCGGGTTCAACACCCGTGCTGACGCTGATGCGCGCAAATTGGCCGAATCATCAGGGGTGGATATTCGCTATTACAACATCATTTACGAAGCGGTCGATGAAGTCAAGGCGGCGATGTCGGGCATGCTTGCGCCGGAAAAGAAGGAAAATGTACTCGGGCTGGTCGGGGTGCGCGAAATTTTCAAAATATCGAAGGTCGGTACGGTCGCTGGTTGCATGGTATTGGAGGGACTGGTACGCCGTAATTCCATGGTGCGGGTGTTGCGTGACAATGTCGTGATCTATACCGGAGAACTCGCATCGCTCAAACGCTTCAAGGACGATGTGCGGGAGGTCAAGGCGGGCTTCGATTGTGGCCTGTCGGTCAAGAATTTTGACGACCTGAAGGTGGGCGATCAGCTTGAAATTTATGAAACGGTAGAGATAGCACGTACGTTGTGAGTCGATGCCTCGCGATTTTCCACGCACATTGCGAGTCGCCGAACTCATCCAACGTGAATTGGCGGAGCTGATCCGGCTCGAAGTAAAAGATCCAAGGGTGGGAATGGTGACGTTGACCGAAGTCGACGTCAGCCCGGATTATTCGCACGCCAGGGTTTATTTTACGATTCTCGGAAACAAGGCGCAGATCACAGCGGCCACAACAGGCCTTAACCATGCGGCAGGTTACCTGCGGAGCGGACTCGCCCACCGTCTCGCGCTTCGTTCCATTCCCCATCTGCATTTTGTTTATGACGAGTCCGTCGAACGCGGCGTACGCTTGTCGCATTTGATTGATCAAGCGGTAACACCCCCTTCGGTGAAGCGCATATCCAAAAAACGGCGGTAGTTCTGCATACGATGCCGAAAAAATATTCCACTGCCCGCCGGATTGATGGGGTATTGCTGCTGGACAAGCCTGTGGGTATTACTTCCAATACAGCCTTGCAGCGGGCCAAGCATCTGCTGCGCGCCGCAAAAGCGGGCCATAGCGGAACTCTGGATCCACTGGCGAGTGGATTGCTGCCGTTGTGTTTTGGAGAAGCGACCAAGTTTTCTTCCAGCGCATTTCTTGCTGACAAGGTCTATCTTGCCGAGATCACGCTGGGAATGACGACGGCGACCGGCGATGCCGAGGGAGAGATATTGACACGCTCGCCGGTGAATGTTGATTTGCTGGAAATAAGGGAAATTCTTCGGAGGTTCGTCGGTAGCATTTTTCAGACGCCGCCGCGTTATAGCGCGGTCAAGTATCGCGGCAAACCACTTTATGCCTACGCAAGAGCAGGCGAGGAAGTGGCCGTTGCTTCGCGCCTGGTGAAAGTTTTCAGCTTGAAATTGCTGGACTTTCAAGCGGAGCGATTACAGGTTCGCGTGCATTGCAGCAGCGGAACCTACGTGCGCACGCTCGCGGAGGATATTGGGCGCGCTTTGGGCTGTGGCGCCATGCTTTCTGCCTTGAGAAGAACCGTTGTCGGAGAGTTTGACATAGCATCGGCCGTCGGTTTTGGCACGATTGAAGCAATCGCTGCCGACCGACTTGCCAGTTTATTGCTGCCGGTCGATAGTCTGGTGGCGGCGCTCCCCGTTTGCTTGCTGGAGCCGACTGAGGCACAACGAATAGTCACTGGCCGAATGTGTCACACCAACGTAAGGGAGCTCGGACGGGTCCGGCTGTATGATTCAGAACACCGATTTTTAGGCGTAGGGGAGGTACTGACGGGAGGCACAGTGGCCCCACATCGGCTGCTCGCCAGTGCGCCGACGGGTTGCCTGGAGTAGTTAACGCCATCTTTTTACAACACCTTAAAATTGCTTGAGAAAATGACCGGTTGCAATGTAAAATAAGCACCATTTTGCAATGGAGAAACGGAATGGCAATTAGCGCCACCCAAAAAGCGCGCATTGTGCGGGATCATCAGCGCAAACAGACCGATACCGGTTCGCCGGAAGTACAAATTGCCCTGCTGTCGGCACGCATTAGCGAGCTTACTGAACACTTCAAGGCGCACGTCAAGGATCATCATTCGCGCCGCGGGTTGTTGCGGATGGTCAGCCAGCGCCGGAAGCTGCTCGATTATCTGAAGCGCTCGGATGCCGAAAAATACCGTGCCCTGATCGACCGCCTTGGTTTGCGTAAATGATATTCGCCGGGGAACCGGTGGCGGTTACGTTATTGTTTGGTTAACCATGTGGCCGGCCGGGTAATGAGCCCGGGCGGCCACATCCCTTTCCGGCACCTGTAAATTTGATGCTTGGGTTGCGGCACATCGCGATGCCGGGCCCACCGATATTTAAAGGAAATACATTGAACAAAATAAAGAAATCAATCACGTGGGGGCAGCGCCAATTGACCCTCGAGACCGGCGAAATTGCGCGTCAGGCACATGGTGCTGTATTGGTGAATTTTGAAGATACTGTGGTCTTGGTGACCGTCGTCGGGAATAAAAAGGTGGAACCCGGACAGGACTTTTTGCCGCTTACGGTCGATTATCAGGAACGCACCTATGCGGCGGGCAAGATTCCCGGCGGATTTTTCAAGCGCGAGGGTCGCCCGTCGGAAAAGGAAATTTTGACGTCGCGCTTGATTGACCGGCCGATCCGGCCGCTATTTCCCGATGGTTTTTACAACGAAGTTCAGGTCGTCGCAACGGTAATGTCCTCGAACAATGCGGTGGACTCCGATGTCCCGGCGATGATCGGAGCTTCAGCTGCTCTAGCGATATCAGGCATTCCCTTTAATGGTCCGATTGGTGCCGCGCGCGTAGGTTATGTCGATGGTCGGTATTTGCTGAACCCGCCGGCGGACGAACTCAAGACCAGCCAGCTGGATCTGGTGGTGGCCGGTACCCAGCAGGCGGTACTGATGGTTGAATCAGAAGCGCAAGAATTGCCTGAGGACATCATGCTGGGCGCGGTGGTGTTCGGCCACCAGCAGATGCAGCCGGTGATCGAACTGATCAACCAGCTTGCTGACGAGGTCAATACTCCGTCGTGGGACTGGGCGCCGCCAGCCAAGGATCAAATGCTGATTGACCGGCTCGCTCAAATAGCCGAGAGCGATCTGCGTGCGGCATATCAACTGAAACAGAAGCAGGCGCGCAGCGAGCGTATCGAGGCGATCAAGGATCGCATATTTTCAGAACTGCTCAAGCCCGACGCCGAGCCGGCGTTCGTCAACCACGTAAAAACCGAGTTCGGCAATCTCGAATCCAGGATCGTGCGCAGCCAGATACTCAATGGCGAGCCGCGCATCGATGGACGCGATACCCGGACCGTACGCCCGATTACGATTCGCAATGGCGTCCTGCCGCGCACTCATGGCTCGGCCTTGTTCACCCGTGGCGAAACCCAGGCCTTGGTTGTCGCCACCCTCGGCACTTCGCGCGACGAACAGATCATCGACGCGCTGCAGGGGGAGTACAAGGACCGGTTTATGCTTCATTACAACATGCCGCCCTATGCGACCGGGGAAACCGGGCGCGTTGGCTCGCCGAAGCGGCGTGAGATCGGGCACGGCCGGCTTGCCAAGCGCGCACTGCTGGCGGTGCTGCCAACTGCGGAGGAATTCGCCTACTCGATGCGCGTGGTATCGGAAATCACCGAATCCAACGGTTCGAGCTCAATGGCCTCGGTATGCGGCGGCTGCCTTGCATTGATGGACGCCGGTGTGCCGCTCAAGGCGCATGTCGCCGGAATCGCGATGGGATTGATCAAGGAAGGCAACCGTTTTGCGGTCTTGTCCGATATTCTGGGCGATGAGGATCATCTCGGTGACATGGATTTCAAGGTCGCCGGTACCGAGCAAGGTGTGACTGCGCTGCAAATGGATATCAAGATCAACGGCATTACCAAGGAAATCATGCATTCTGCGCTGGTGCAGGCGCGCGAGGGCCGTTTGCATATCCTTGGCAAAATGAAGGATGCCATGGAAAGCCCGCGCAGTGAAATTTCGGCTTATGCGCCGCGCATGATTACGCTGAAAATCAAGCCTGAGAAAATACGCGACGTCATTGGCAAGGGCGGAGCGGTTATCCGCGCCTTGACCGAGGAAACCGGTACTTCGATTGATATTGCGGATGACGGCACGGTGACCATCGCCTGCGTTTCGCCGGAAGGCGGCGAGCTTGCCAAAAAGCGCATCGAGGAAATCACCGCCGAGGTCGAAGTCGGGAAAATATATGAGGGCACAGTGCTTAAGTTACTCGATTTTGGCGCGATCGTCAGCGTACTGCCCGGGAAAGATGGATTACTCCATATTTCCCAAATCGCCAATGAACGGGTGAACGCCGTCAGCGACCACTTAAAGGAAGGCCAATCGGTGCGAGTCAAGGTAATCGAGGCCGACGAAAAGGGCCGGTTGCGGCTCAGCATGAAGGCGGCTAAGGAAGAGCCCCAGCCGGTACAGTAACTGCGGGCGATAAAAAAGGCGGCTTGAGCCGCCTTTTTTACTGGAGTTGGTTGCAGGAAGCGTTTGCTACTTCGCAACTTGCTTTTAGTTCCGACATAACCTTTCTGGCGAAAGGTTAGAACCTATCTCAAAATCCCGCGTGGCCGCGGCGTCGGCGTTCCGGGATGGGATGCACGAAGCGACGCGCAGCGAATGGCCGCTCCCCTTCGCAAGCGGCGCGACACAGCAGACCGCCTGGAACACCTCGCCCCGAAGGGTTTGCACGAAAAATGCCCATCCGCGGCGTTGCGCTCCTCGGCATCGTATATCGAATACGACCTTCGTCGCGCGCCTTGCATCTGAGCATTTTTCGTGTAAACGCGGCTCATGGGGGATCTTGAGATAGGTTCTAGTCTGCACTGAAAACAGGTTGCTCAGAACAAATTATTTTGCAACCTGTTTTTCCTTGAATTCATCCAGTGTCTTGCAATCGATGCAAAGCGTGGCGGTGGGACGAGCTTCCAATCGCTTGAGGCCGATTTCGACGCCGCAGCTCTCGCAGTAGCCGTATTCACCCGTGTCAATGCGGGCTATCGTTTCGTCGATTTTTTTGATCAACTTGCGTTCACGGTCGCGGTTACGCAATTCGAGAGACATGTCCGATTCCTGGCTCGCGCGATCGTTGGGGTCGGCAAAAACAGTCGCCTCGTTTTGCATCGTGTGCACAGTACGGTCGATATCCTGGCTTAACCCGTGCTTCATTTCTTCGAGCATCTTTTTGAAGTGCGCGAGTTGCTTGGGGTTCATGTATTCTTCCCGTGCCTTCGGCTTATACGGCGGGAAGGGCTTTTGGAGTTCTGCAGCCATGAGGCTTTATCCGATTTTTGAAAAGGTGCTTTAATAACAGAAATCGCGGGGGGGTGCAAGCAACTTTAAAACGTCAAATCGGCCGCTGGCATGCGTTGACCTCGGGGGAAGGCGAGGGGTATATTACGCGCCTTCGGTTTGCGGCGTGATGGCCGGCATCCTGTGGCATCCGGCCTGCGCTGCTGAAAAGCTTGTTGATAGCGGGGTGTAGCGCAGTCCGGTAGCGCGCCTGGTTTGGGACCAGGATGTCGGGAGTTCGAATCTCTCCACCCCGACCAGAATCATTTGCCCGATAGAGTGCCCGTAGCTCAATCGGATAGAGCACCGGCCTTCTAAGCCGGCGGTTGCAGGTTCGATTCCTGTCGGGCACGCCAGAGTTCGGATTCCGCGCGACCGATGGCGCGAGATGTAATGGTGGCTGTAGCTCAGTTGGTAGAGTCCCGGATTGTGATTCCGGTTGTCGTGGGTTCGAGTCCCATCAGCCACCCCATATGTTTCAATGAGTTGCCCAACGCGACTCTTCCAAAAATTAACCACGTAGCCGAATCGTAGCCAATTGTGGGTCGTCTTCCACCAACCGAAGACCACCCGACAATTTGTCTACATACACAGCCAAATGGTCAGTTGAAAGATGGGCATAACGCCGCACCATCTCCGACGACCGCCAACTCCCCAATTCCTGTAACACGTTCATCGGTGTTCCGGCCTGAGCATGCCAGCTTGCCCAAGTATGTCGGAGATCGTGCCATCGAAACTGCGTGATCCCCGCACGCTTGAGCGCCTTAATCCATGCGTGATTGTTAACGTAACAAACTGGTTTACCCCGATAGCTAAAAACATACTCAGGATGCCTCCCAATCTGTTCACGCAACACAATCACCGCAGCAGCACTCAACGGCACACCAATGGCACGGCGCGCTTTTGCTTGGTCGGGATGTATCCATGCCCGGCGTTTAGCGAGATCAACCTGCGACCATTGCAAACCCGTGACATTGGCTTGTCGTAACCCCGTTTCCAACGTAAAGCGTACCATTGCCGCCAGATGATCCGGCAATTCCGCAATCAGCCGATCCGCTTCGGCGCGTGTCAGAAATCGATCACGCTTCACGGATTCGGGGAGGGAAGGGACTTTAGGATGCCGCTCCAACCACTCCCATTCGTATGTAGCCTTGCGTAAAATCGCCCGCAATACAGCCAGCAGCCTGTTTACCGTCCCATTACTCGCACCATCGGCACGACGTGAAGCAATGATCTCGTCCACCTTGTCGCGGTTAATCCGGGACAGCAAGACACCGTCCAAGTGCTTATCCAACCGCTTCAATAACAAAATGTCATCGGCACGTGAGGCTTTGTGCTCGGTTTCGGATAACCACCTTACTACGGCATCATTCCAAGAACGGCTGGGCTTAATTCCTAACCGTTCCTGATCCCACAAAGACGCTTTTAGCTTGTCGTGGTATTCCTTGGCTTTGGCCTTAGCGGAAGTCCCAGTACTTTGCTGTATTCGCCGTCCGTTGTGGTCAAGTTTGACCCACCAATAAGGCGAGTCTCTGCGCTTGTAGAGTGACATAACGTATCTCCCGTATGTTCACCCTGCAACGCCCGCCGTCCGTATTGTGAGCGCACATATTCGAGCAGGTCAAGATCAGGGAAGACCCATGCGCGTCCAATCTTGGTGCCGGGTATTTCACCAGCGGCCGCACGTCTGGCAAGTGTCTTAGGGTGAATCTTTAAAAAATCAGCAGCTTCTTCGAGATTGAGGGTTTTCATGGTCACACCTCGACGAGCTCGTCAGGCCAGATCACGAACCGATGCTCGCCAAGCCAGCAGCTTCGAGTCTCAACCAACGATTCCCACGCTTTGCAGAGATCCCCGAAATGAAGCCCGCAAATAGGTTTCAAACTGTGCCATTCGCGTTTCAGCCGTGCCCATGTGGAGCGAATGGAGAAACCTAGCCATTTCGGGCGCGTGTAATCGCTACGCACGAAGCCCGATTGACCGCTGCAGTATTGCGAGACGATGTAGCGGGACAGGCGGCGACGAGAATGATTGGCCATGTTGACCCGGCGAATATCCACGATCTTGGCGCCATGAATACGCAGCCATTCCTCAGAGAGCCACTTTTGCGGAATGAATACGGCTGAGTCCCGAAACCCTTTTTGAGCAGGCGGGATCGCCCATAGCGCATGAATGACGCCATGCCCCTCGCTGGTGATGACCTTGAAGTGCTCTAGCCCTGGCAAACCCAACTTGCGGATTGCAGAGAGTTTCAGGCGTTCATGGTGATAGGAGAGCTGCTTGGCGTCAGATTGTGGTGAGCCGGTCAGGGTTACGAAAAAGACCTGATGCCCACATACTGAAAAATGACGCAGGAGGGTAAGTGCCTTGTGATAGGCGCGCTTTTGCTTTCTGTCCCAGGATAGCTTTTTATGGCCTTCAAATTCAGGACTTGAATTTTCCTTTTTTAATTTTCCTAATTCTTCGTCCTGATTTATTTGAAGGCCATTTTTATCATCCGTGGGATTCTGACATTTAGTATCAAGTGAAGGGGCGGCTGCGCCGGCGCGCTGACGCGCGCCTGTCGCACCGCAAACTTCATGCGTTATATCGCAATCTTCACGAGGTGACTCCAACTGCGGAAGCAGAGGAGGTGAAACATGATCTTTTTGCATGATGACTCCATTCGTAAAATTGAACGAATGAAGTCATTAAAACTGCGGGCAAATGACCCCATCCGCTCATGGTTAATGAACGATGAAGTCATAAGAGCCGCGGCTCTGATGGGTTTTACTTAACCACAACCTATGAGTTTTACTAACCACAGCCTTATGGGAAGCGGGGCTCTATTGGCTTATCCGACGACCCGGCATCACGTGGAAAACTCTGGCATTTCCGTGGGTAACCCGGCTTGTGCTAAACACCTATGACGAGCGATACATTACCTACGAAAAGCCACTTTTGCAAACTTATGCCGTGTGGCTCCCATAGGCTCTATACTTTCTCGCAGAGGAATGACAGGGAAATAAAAGGGGTGTAGCCTAAATCAGGTTAACGGTTATGTCTGCTTTCGGCCAAAAGCGGACACTTTATGCGATGCAAAAAAGGCTTAGTTTTTCTTGGAGGTTCACCATGTCTATCACAACCCCGATTCCAGATGAGATCAAGCTTTATCTTGAAGCTACTGAGGCTTCGTCCACTCGCGTTCGTCAGGTCATGATCGTCATGATTACAGTGACAGTTATAGTTTTTACCGCGATGTGGAATGCATCAGAGTGGTCGAGTTGGGGATTGCTACGAGAAAAGATATTCGTCAATGTAGAAGAATGGTTGAAATTAAGTGACGATCGGCATAAAGAAATTGAACAGAAATACAATAACAAACTTGCAAATGATGAGGAGAAAAAAGAATATTTAAAGTACGAGATAGCCAGAAATTTCGTGAAAAATGACCCCGATATCTCTTATGAGGATGCAAAAAATATTGCTGAAAAATGGCAAGACTTTAAAATCAACAATATTTCAGTTTTGCATTTGCCATTTTTTGGCATAGTAATTGATGTCAACGACGTTCTGATAATTGGCGGTTTCTCCATATGGGTCGTTTTTCTGTGGCTGAGGCTCAGTCTGTGGAGACATTACAGTAACTTATACTCTACTTTTTTGCAGGCTAAAGATAAGGGCCTCTTGGAAATTTGCTTTCGGTATTTGTCCATGCAACAGGTGCTAAGCATCCCCCCCCCCGTTGGATGTTATTGAAGACAAATTTTGTACGCCATGGACTCATAGCACATATTTGCTTTTTTCATTACCGGTATTAGCGTTTTTTTATGGACTGATACACGAGATGGCTACAATAGATATATTAAATGTTTACGAGGCTAAGTTTCATGGTGTTTGGGTCATTGTAATTGGCTCTATGATGGGCATATTAATTTTTTATCAAGCGTTTGTGTGCTTTCTTCTTCTGCAGAAGATTTCACAATTATGGAAAACAAAGTTGTCGGAATTGAGATAAAGCGATCCAATTGAGATAATGGGTGCGTTCTGAAAGACTCTAAACTAACAAAGGATTATTGGATTCTGGCCACAGTCGGATATCGTTTGCATAAATTAGGCCAGCTGAAATGTCCGCTTTGGGTCGAAAGCTGCCGTTTCTTATAATGTCTGGTAACGGCCAAAAGTGGACACCTGCGAATGGCTTCTTTTAACTCAGCGATAGAGGGCGGTCAGAAAAAGCATTACTTTGGTTATTTTCTCTTTTTTCGCGATCATGGTCGTCATATTCTTTTTGAATAGGCAGAAGGTGGAATATATGGATGATCATTTGGACGATGATTTGAAGAAATCAAATATGTCCGAGATGGAAAAAGATGGCGTGCAGTTTTATAGAAACTTTACTAAGGCTATCAATAAGAACCAAATTGAAAAATTTAAGCAACAAGTCGACGAAACAACATATAACACTGAGGCCTTAAAATCTGTCGTGGAGTCAATTGCTAAAGAAGATATTCGTTTCATTCCGGTTGTCACATGTGCATTTGTTGATGATGCCTTAGATGAGATGTACAAAAGAGAAATTCCCCAAGGAGTGCCTGGGGGTAGAGAATCGCTCTTTGGAAGTTATGGGCCGCTTTCCAGTCTGTCCAAGCGAATTCAGCTAGCGTACTGCTTTGGGTGGATCAATCTGCATGTCCTTTCAGATATTGATGCAATCAGGAAAATAAGAAATAAAATGTCCCATTCTTGGAATCATGAACCCTTATCTGACTATTTCTTAAGACCGCCTATTAGTGAATTTCTAAAAATCGAAGAATTCTTTGGGCCTCACATCAAAAGATTGGGATTTCATGGGGTAGAGAGGCTTAATGAGCAGGAAAGATACAGAGTGCGATTAATATGGATTGTCGGAGTAGTATTTTATGAATGCCAGTTATCGCCTTTTGCATCGAAAAATGTTAATGACTCACATGCGGCACTGTACACTGAAAACCCTCCCAAGCTGCTAACTGATGTGGCTGCGATATGTAGTGAGGGTACACGACGGGTCATAAATACACATAATAATTCTCTCCGTTCGTACCCTTAAAGTCATTGAATAATACCGAAGCTCCGGCCTGCGATTCCAAAGTCTCACGTAGACGATATGGAATAACCCAATTGTCTGCTATGGGTCGAAAGCTGACACTTTTTCTCCAGACTTGAGCCTACAAGATACAGGCGGAGAATAGGTTTATGTTCGACTTTCTAATGGCGTGGTTGGTCTATCCATGGCCTGTCTGGATCGGGACAGCTCTTGGATTTGCAGCTGCTTATGCCGTGTATGTGTTTATACCCGAAACGGTCGATCGGGGTTCATTGGGTGCGTGGCTCGTCGCTCTCGGTTTTATGGGTGGAGTCGCATGGGCAATTGCGACAAAAAGATGGGGGATGGGGGAAAAGACAGACATGAACACGAGAAATGAGAAAGAAAATAAGTGTGACTAAAAGAATAATCTTTGTTCTTAATTGCCTAATAACGCGCCCTAAATTTAGTTAGCAAAAGTGTCCGCTTTGGGTCGATTGCAGACGTTTATAGATGACCGGTAACGGCCACAAGCAGTCATTTGTACCAAGTCTAGAATTTTTCCGAAAGTTATGTGTAAGAGAGGGAGACCATGATTAAAACAATTATCATCATTGGATTTCTATCGTTAGCAGCCCCCATTAATTCGTATGCGAATGATAGTGATCGAATTGACCAACTGGAAAAAGAGATGCAGCAGATACAGCTTCGGCTATCGAAACTAGAGTCTTTGCTTAGTAATACGAGCAATGCCCAGACACCCGTAACATCGGGCGAGGGTTGGAAATCAGTAATGAACTGGAGAAAGCTAGCCACAGACATGAGCCCTAGCGATGTGCAAAACATACTTGGCGAGCCGGACCGGGCAGACGGCGGCGTCGTTGCAACTTGGTATTACCAGAATGGTGGAACAATCACTTTTATGAGAGGAAAAGTTTACCACTGGACGGAACCGCAAAAGTAGCACATAACAATCTCATCAAATTTGCTCCCTTCGGTCGCCGGACGTTCCTGTCGCTGCGCCGTTTATGTGAGCTTTAACGTCCGCTTTGGGTCGAAAGCAGACACTTTTAACGTAGCTAAAACGTAGCTCTTTCGGACTTCGTTAAACTTTTTGAGACTCTTTGTGGCTACAAATGAAAATAGGCGGGTGCTGCAAGGTGTTGATTTAACAACTCGACATTTTAAAATGTCCGTTGTGATTCCGGTTGTCGTGGGTTCGAGTCCCATCAGCCACCCCATCTTTTAGGCCTCGATTATCAGTTTTTGTGGCGCAGCAAGCGTTGTTGTTCCCGTCGCCATTCCCTTTCCTTTGTGCTGGCGCGCTTGTCGTGTTGTTTTTTACCCTTCGCAAGCCCGATTTCAAGCTTGATTTTGCCGCGGGAATAATGCATATCGATCGGCACCAATGTATAACCAGAACGTTCGACATTCCCAACAAGTTTATTGATTTCTTCCGCGTGCAACAGCAGCTTGCGCGTGCGGACCGGATCGGGGTGAAGATGGGTTGATGTGTTTGGCAGGGGGCTGATGTGCGCCCCGATCAGGAATATTTCACCGTTACGTACTATCACATAAGCTTCCTTGAGCTGTACGCGCCCGGCCCGGATCGCCTTCACTTCCCAGCCATCGAGGGCGATCCCCGCCTCGAATTTCTGCTCGATGAAATAATCGTGGAAAGCTTTTTTATTTTGGGCAATACTCATAATGCAGTGAAGTGATTATGCAGAGTGAAATTCTAACAGCAAAGATATGTAATCCCTTCGGGCCAATAAGCTAATGCCGGAAGTAAATAAGTCCGTGCTGGTCGCTTACCCTGCGTCACGCATGTTTGCACTGGTTGATGCGGTGGAACAATATCCGCAGTTTCTACCATGGTGCGGCGGGGTGCAGATTGTTCACCGTGACCATCAGGTTACACGCGCCATGATTGAAATCAATTACCACGGCATTCGTCACAGTTTTACCACTGAAAATACGAAGCAGGAACCGCAATTGATGGAAATCAGACTGGTGGAGGGCCCGTTTCGGCAACTGGATGGAGCGTGGCGTTTTCATGACTTAAATGGTCAGGGCTGCAGGGTCGAACTTAACCTCCGCTACGAGTTCTCCAATCACCTGCTGGAGGTCATGCTGGGGCCGGTGTTCAACCATATCGCGGACACATTCATCGACGCTTTCGTGCGGCGCGCGCGACAGATTTACGGGGAGCCCCGCAATGCCTGAGATCATGGTGGAGGTCGTTTACGCGCTGCCCGACGTCCAGACAGTGGTTACGCTGCGGGTGCCGCAGGGCACCATCATCGAGCAGGCGCTGAAACTGTCGAATCTCACGATGCGCTATCCGGAGATCGATGGCGCGCCGGTGGGGATTTTTGGCTGCCGTTTGAGCAGCGATACGGTGCTTACCGATCAGGATCGGGTGGAGATATACCGGCCGCTGCTGGCTGATCCTAAACAGCGGCGACGGGAAAGCGGCCGTCGCCAGACGGCGATGCGGCGCAAGAGGTAGCATCGGCCATCATTTTTTCCTGTTGCACCAAGAGTCGACCGCCTCTTTTGCGGAAGCGATCTGCGCCGGCCGGTCGGCATCTTCCAGGTAAGTGCGTTCTCCATTGGCACCGGGAATGGTGATGCGCTGCCCGGTTTCCAGCGCTTCGAGGTTGGCGCGGGCCTTGTTGCACTCATCCTCGGCTCTCTTAGCGTCCGCAGCGTCCTTCGCCGCCTTGGCTTCGGCCTCCTTTTTTTCGAGGGCGCGTTTGCGGAATTCGGCTTCCTGCTCGGCGATGGATTTAGGCGCCGACGCGGGGCTGCTGGTGGAGGAAGTCACGCCGGCGCTGCTTTTCTGCGTCTGCTGGACCGTTCCGGGCGGGCAGACCTGGGCAAATTCCTTGTTGCCCTGGGCGTCCGTGCATTCGTAGATTTGCGCGCCGGCTGTCGTGGCTGCCAGCAGCGCCACACACGCAAAGAAAAATCGCGTCATGATGTCGATCCTTTGTTAAGGCTCAAAGGCGCGGAGCCTGTCGTCGATCGTCGGGTCGTCCGTCGCTCCGATCCAGTTTGCGATCGTCATTCTCTCACGTATAATGCGAATTTGCGCAGGGACATAATATGCGTGTGGTGCAAAAAGCTCTGACCTTCGACGATGTCCTGCTGGTTCCCGCCCACTCCAAAGTACTGCCTCGCGACGTCAGCCTCAAGACCCGGCTGACGAAAACCATCACCCTTAATATTCCGCTGGTGTCCGCGGCGATGGACACGGTCACCGAGTCCCGGCTGGCGATCGCCGTTGCTCAGGAGGGCGGCATCGGCATCATCCACAAGAACATGCCGGCGCGTGCCCAGGCGATGGAGGTGGCGAAGGTCAAGCGCTTCGAGAGCGGCGTGGTCAAGGATCCGATCACGATTTCGCCGGAGATGGCGGTGCGCGACGTGCTGGCGCTGACCAATCAGCACAAGATTTCCGGCCTGCCGGTGCTCGATTCCCGCGGCCGCGTGGTCGGCATCGTCACCAACCGCGATCTGCGTTTCGAGACCAATCTGGCGCAGCCGGTGAAAAACATCATGACGCCGCGTTCGAAACTGGTGACCGTGCGGGAGGGGGCGACCCGGGAAGAAGCGATGGCATTGATGCATAAATACCGCCTCGAACGCGTGTTGGTCATCAACAGGAATTTCGAATTGCGCGGATTGATCACGGTCAAGGATATTCTGAAGTCGACCGAGCATCCGCATGCCTGCAAGGACCGGCTCGGACGCTTGCGTGTTGGTGCCGCGATCGGGGTCGGTGAGGGTACCGAAGAGCGTGCCGAGCTGTTGATTGACGCCGGCGTCGACGTCGTCGTAGTGGATACCGCGCACGGCCACGCCCAGGGGGTGCTGGATCGCGTCAGGTGGGTGAAAAAGAAATACCCAAAGGTGCAGATTGTCGGTGGCAACATCGCCACCGCCGAAGCCGCCAAGGCGTTGATTGACTGTGGTGCCGACGCAGTCAAGGTCGGCATCGGGCCAGGCTCGATCTGCACTACGCGGGTTATCGCCGGCGTCGGTGTGCCGCAAATCACTGCTGTTCAGAACGTTGCCAAGGCACTGCAAAAGACCGATGTGCCGCTGATTGCCGATGGTGGAGTCCGTTTTTCAGGCGACATCGCAAAGGCGGTTGCCGCCGGCGGTCATTCGGTGATGATCGGCGGCCTGTTTGCGGGGACCGAGGAGGCGCCCGGCGAGACCGAGCTTTATCAGGGGCGTTCCTACAAATCCTATCGTGGCATGGGCTCGCTGAGCGCGATGCAATTGGGCTCCAGCGACCGCTATTTCCAGGACGCCGAAGCAGCGACCGAGAAATTGGTGCCGGAGGGCGTCGAAGGCCGCGTCCCGTACAAGGGCGGGGTCGTGCCGCTGATCCAGCAATTGGTGGGCGGATTGCGCTCAAGCATGGGCTATGTCGGCTGCGCCACCATCGATGAAATGCGCACCAAGACCCGTTTTATCGAAATCACTTCCGCGGGGATGCGTGAGTCGCACGTCCACGATGTGCAAATCACCAAGGAAGCGCCCAATTACCGCATCGAGTGATGACCCGGGATTGAGGAGTGAGGATCCAGAAGTCCAGAAAACCCCGCCGCTCTTGAATTTGCTCAATCCTGAATCCTGCCTTTAAGATGCATCAGAAGATCCTTATCCTCGACTTCGGCTCCCAATATACGCAATTGATAGCGCGGCGGGTGCGTGAAACCGGTGTTTATTGCGAGTTGCATCCGTTTGACGTTGCGGCGACTTTTATCCGCGACTTCGCTCCCGCAGGCATTATTCTTTCCGGCGGACCCGCTTCCGTTTGGGAAAACGAGACCCCACGCGCGCCGTCAATCGTCTTCGAGCTCGGCGTGCCGGTGCTCGGCATTTGCTACGGCATGCAGACGATGGCAGCGCAACTCGGCGGCGCGGTCGAATCCGGCTGCGTCCGCGAATTCGGTTACGCCGAAGTCTGGCCCAAACCGGAGTCGAAATTGCTGCGAGACCTGCAGGACCGCGCCGATACCGCGGGCCGCCGGGTGCTCGAGGTCTGGATGAGCCACGGCGATAAGGTGACCGCATTGCCGCCGGGGTTCAGCGTCAGCGCCGACAATGCGACAACGCCGATTGCCGGCATGGCGGACGAAAAACGCCGATTCTACGGTGTGCAGTTTCATCCCGAAGTCACGCATACCCTGCAAGGCAGGGCAATTATCCAACGGTTTGTGCATGAAATCTGCGGTCTCGGATCCGATTGGACCATGCCGGGCTTCATTGACGAGGCGATTGGCCGTATCCGCTCGACGGTCGGAACGGAAGAAGTGCTGCTGGGGTTGTCGGGCGGCGTGGATTCTGCGGTCGCCGCGGCACTGCTGCAGCGTGCAATCGGCAAGCAATTGACTTGCGTATTCGTGGACAACGGTCTGCTGCGCCTCGACGAGGCCGCGCAGGTGATGCAGACCTTCGCCGACAATCTCGGCGTCAGGGTGATCCACGTTGACGCCGGCCGGCAATTTCTCGCTGCACTGGCCGGCGTCTCCGACCCCGAGCAGAAGCGCAAGATTATCGGCCGCACTTTCGTCGAGGTGTTTCAGAGCGAGGCGCGGAAGCTGCCCAAGGTCAAATGGCTCGCGCAGGGCACGATCTACCCGGACGTCATCGAATCGGCCGGCGCCAAAACCAAGAAGGCCCACACCATCAAATCGCACCACAACGTCGGCGGCTTGCCGGAAACGCTGCATCTGAAGCTGATCGAGCCGCTGCGCGAGCTGTTCAAGGACGAAGTGCGCGCGCTCGGCGTAGCGCTCGGTCTGCCGCACGACATGGTGTTCCGCCATCCGTTTCCAGGCCCCGGCCTCGGTGTGCGCATCCTCGGCGAGGTCAGGGCAGAATACGCGGATTTGCTGCGCCGCGCGGATGCGATCTTCATCGAAGAACTGCGCGCTGCCGGCTGGTACGAAAAAACCGCACAGGCATTCGCGGTGTTCCTGCCGGTGCGCTCGGTCGGTGTGATGGGCGACGGTCGCACCTACGAACATGTAGTCGCGCTGCGAGCAGTGCAGACCCAGGATTTCATGACTGCACAATGGGCCGAATTGCCACACGATCTGCTGTCCAGGGTCGCGAGCCGCATCATCAACGAAGTACGCGGCATCAACCGGGTCGTTTACGATATCTCCAGCAAACCACCGGCCACTATCGAGTGGGAATAAGCTTGGCCATTTTTTCGGCGATGGACGAAGCATTCATGCGCGAGGCGCTGGCGCTGGCGCAGCGGGCTGCGGCGATTGGGGAGGTGCCGGTCGGTGCGGTTGTCGTCAAAGAAAACATGGTCATTGGCCGCGGCTACAACCGTCCAATTACGACACGTGATCCTACGGCGCACGCCGAAATCGTTGCAATGCGCGACGCTGCCGCCGAAATCGGCAACTACCGGCTGATCGACTGCGACCTCTACGTAACGCTCGAACCCTGCGCGATGTGTGCGGGCGCGATCATGCAGGCGCGGCTGCGGCGGGTCATATTTGGTGCCGCAGATCCCAAAACCGGCTCCTGCGGCAGCGTGGTCGACCTGTTTGCTGAAACGCGGCTCAATCATCACGCCACATTAGTAAAAGGAGTGCTTGCCGATGAATGCGGCGCCCAACTCAGCCGCTTTTTTGAGGTGCGCCGTAATACATCAGGCGGCGGTTTGTTGTAGACCCTAAAAAATCCCGGAGATTCGGCCGCAATAATTCGTTGCCAATTTATTGTGCGGTGCACTAGAATTATTGATGATGCATCGCAATAAAAGCGGTGCCGCCTTTAAAACTTCAGGAAAGGGTGGCTGATGAGACTTCAGGACAAGGTGGCAATCATCACTGGCGCCGGACGCGGCATCGGGCAGGCAACCGCCATAAAGTTCGCGCTGGAAGGCGCCAAAGTCGTGGTCTGCGATGTGAGTCCCGAATGGATTGAAGAAACGGTGAGATCCTGCAGGGAAACGCAACGCGGAGATGCGGTCGGCCATCAAGTCGATGTACGCGACATCGCGGCATTGGAAAAAATGGTCGGCGATACCGTTGCGAGATGGGGCCGTGTTGACTGCCTGGTCAACAATGCCGGCATCGTAATGGACGCGCAGCTCAAGAACATGACTGAAGAGCAATTCGACCGCGTGATCGAAATTAACCTGAAAGGTGTTTACAACTGCACCAAGGCGGTCGTCAATACCATGCTTGCGCAACAATCTGGGGTAATTCTCAACGCTTCGTCCATCGTCGGTCTTTATGGCAATTTTGGACAGACCAATTACGCGGCGACCAAGTTCGGCGTGATCGGCATGGTCAAAACCTGGGCACGCGAACTCGGGCGCAAAGGCATCCGTTCCAACGCGGTGTGTCCCGGCTTTATCGCGACCGATATTCTCAAGTCGATGCCGGAACGCGTGCTGCGTGCGATCGAGGAAAAAATCCCGCTGGGCCGCCTCGGCAAACCGGAAGAAATCGCCAATACTTTTGCGTTTCTCGCTTCGGACGAAGCGAGCTATATCAACGGCGCGGTCATTGAAGTCAGCGGCGGGATGGTGCTTTAACACGTACGGCGTCGTGTCGAGCGGATTCAAGAAGGGATTTCATACGGCAGTGACTTGAGTTGGAGTCGCGGTCCGTCAAGCGATTTCCAGTGGATATCGCCACTGCCAGCGCTTTCAATTTGCATTACTACCAGTGCATCATAGCCACCTCCTGGAACAGGAGCCGCGTTTACGAGCATTCCGGCCGCCTGCTCGCCGAGCATTGAACTAAACACCTTGTCACCGGCATTGGGCGGATCGGCAGTTTCAATCCGCGCGAGGTACATACGCTGCTTGAGTTTACCCAGGTAGTGCATGCGCGCGACGATTTCCTGTCCCGGATAGCACCCCTTGCTGAAACTTACGCCGCCGACTAAGTCAAGGTTCGCCATTTGCGGCACGAACTGCTCCTGCGTTTCCGGTAATACGAACGGGATACCCGCGCGGATGTCGAGCAAATCCCATGCTTCACGGCTTGCCGGGATCGTTTCATCGGCCAACACGTCTCTGACCTGCGATGCGTAATCGGCCTCCGCAATGATCTGAAACCGGGTTGAATCGAGTTTCAGGATGGAAACGTTTTCCGCCGTCGTCATTTCCATCGGTGTTGAAGGAACAGGCCCGAGTTTTTTCTTGAGCAGCTGTTCGGCGTTTGTACCAGCGATTCCAAATAGCGCCCAACCGTCGCTGGCATCGGTGACCCTTACCTTGGAGCGCAGGATAAATATCGCGATCCGTTTGCGGACCGGCTCGCACAGGCCGCGCGGCAACTGCATGTAATAAGCATCCGCGGTACGCCATAGCAGAAAGCTCGCCAACATCCGGCCTTTCGGGGTGTTGTAACTGCCGTATTGCGCGTGCCATATCTGCAAATTCTCGACGTCACAGCTTAACTGCCCTTGCAAGAAGGGGAGCGCTTCTTCGCCGGCGAATTCAATCAGCCCGAAATGCGACAGATTTACCAGGGTCGTGATAGCGGGCATCAAATTGTATATTTGGGCTTTAATTGTTCTTGAAGCGCTTTGAATTTCATACTAAATGCCAAGAGTGACCGGGTTTCCATGGACAAATCAAAGTTGCTTTGCCATTTAAAAAGTGACGCATCATATTTACAATTACCTTAATTTATTGAGTACTACTGATGCGAATCGCCATCAGGTTTTCCCGGACTCTTGCCGCAGTCTTGGTCATTGGCCATGGATTGGCAATGGGTGCCGTCGCCCTTGCCACATCACCAGTATCGTGGTTGATGCCAATGATAATAACCGCGATTTTTGCCAGTCTAGTGTTTAATCTGCGGAGCATAAACCCGAACAGACCCGATGCGGTGATCATGATCGCATTATCGGAAGATGGAACGCTCAACATTCAAAACGGGCATGGCCGTTGGTTCGAGTGCAGGGTGCTCGGCGGTACTTATGTGTCCCGGTATCTGACCGTGCTTGACCTGCGGTTGCTCGATAACGAAATGATCAGAAAACACATAGTAATACTGCCGGATGCGATTAATCCGGAAGATTTCAGAGCGCTTCGAACATGGCTGCGCTGGAAAGCCAAAAGAACCGGACAAGAGTCAATCGAAATGCCGTAACGGTTAATGAACCCAAGCTGGCCCAGCGCTAGTGGCGTGATCCATGCTAATGAGAGGGATTATTGACAAGTTCAGTGAACATTAAGAATATTTCATATCCAATTGTTTTAATAACGTTAATATCTTTATTCTGTCTTTTTATGACGGCATAACAATAAATTATAATAATATATATTAATCAGTGCGTTAATTAACATATTCTAGAATTTAAATAAGAATCTGTTTGACGGCATCAATTTTCGGTTAAAATGTCTTTGTTAAGAAAAAAAGGAAAAGAACAGTGAAGCGCCCTATCGATCGTTGTTATGGCTAACACAAATTGGCGCTTACCAAACACATTACCATCGTACAGTTTTCAGGTAACCCGCGGATTTCTCCTTACGAGTGGTTACCAGTCAGCCCACCAGCATCGCTGGTGGGCTTTTTTTAGGGCATACGTTGAGAACAGTGCCGCCATCTGGTGGCTGGTGACGAAACGGCCCTATCAATCGGCCGTTGGTTTTCTTCAGGCGTAAGTCATCCCGCCAAGTCCGGTTCTCCGCAGTGGCGAAGAATCTCCGCGCGGACGGCATTGCGCAGCTTGATTGCGGCGGGCCAATCCATTCCTTCGGGAATTATTGGCGTCCCAATTGTAATGCTGACAGTGCCGCGTCGCGGAAACCATTGGCCGTCGCGCAGAACAACGCGGGTGCCGCGGATGGTCATTGGCACAATTGGTACGCCTGCCTGCGCCGCGATGGCAAACGCACCCATGCGGAATGGCAGAAGCCCCGGCGCGCGGTTAAAGGTGCCTTCGGGAAAGAAGATCAGCGACCGGCCGGCACGTATCATCTCCAGCAGCCGTTTTACATCTTCCACGCTTCGTTCGAATTCAAAGCGCTCCACGAACTCCGCGCCGATGTGCTGCAGGTAGACGCGGGGGATGAATTGCTCCTTCAGTTCGCGCTTGGAGACGAAACTGAACTGCCGCAACAGCGCGGCGACCAAGAGTATGCCGTCCAGATAACTGGCGTGATTGACCACCAGCACGCACGCGCCAGTCGGCAGGTTTTCCACCCCCCGCACCAGAAACGGCGTGCCTGACATACGAACAAACAGCCGCGCCATGACCCCGCTGATACCCCAGCTCCACGCAGGGCGCGGCAGCAGGGAAGCCATCAGCCAGGCAAGCGGTGCCAATATCCAGAACAGTATCCAGACATACGCGGCATAGAGAGCATCGTTCGTCATGCGCAGCTTGCGGCGAAGCTGGAGCGCCATCCCAGCCCAGGCTAGACGCGCGAATCGCAGCCACGCCGCGCGTGGCGTCCCGTCGCCCGCGCCTTTTTCATAGAATTCGCGGGTGGAGGCGCGCCGGATTTTGCCACTGGAGGTCTTGAGCACACTATGGGCCGGAGCCAGCACCACGTCATCCGGCGGCTCTCCCAACAGGCTCATTGCCAGGGCGTTGATCTGCTCGCGCAGTTTGTTCAAAGCCGTGGCCTCGGTTACGCGCGTCTCTGCCAGCACCACCAGTCGCTCGGTGCCGGTGGCGGGGTCTGGACTGCCGAATACAGCGACGCAGCCCTTGCGTATGCCTGCGATATTGCCCACCGCCTCTTCCAGTTCGTAGGGATAGATGTTGCGCCCGGCCCGTTTGATGATGTCCTTGACGCGGCTGGTGAGATAGACGTCACCAGCGACGGTATAGGCCAAGTCTCCGGAGTCCAGCCACCCATCGTGAAATAGGTGGCCGGTCTGTTCCGGATTGCGGAAATAGCCGGAGGTGACGGAAGGCCCGCGGAATTCCAGCCGACCCTCTTCGCGCTCGCCCAATTCATGGCCGGCGGGATCGACGATGCGGATGGCGTGGCCGGGCAGCGGCTGACCGCAGGCCACGAAGCGCAGCACATCCTCCTCATCTTCGGCGGCGGGAAGAGCCAAGCCGCCGCGCATGAACGGTTCGCGCTGGATCCGGTCGATGATCGGGCCGCGGCCGGGGGGCGGGAAGGCCAGACCGACCGCCGATTCGGCGAGACCATAGACCGGTGCGAGGGCCTCGGCGCGCAAGCCATAGCGGCCATAGCGCTGCTGAAAATTTTCAATGGTGTGGGGGCTGACAGGTTCGGCGCCATTGAAGGCCATGCGCCAACTGCTTAGATCCAAGCCTTCGATGGCACGGTCGTTGATCTTGCGCAGGCACAATTCGTAGGCGAAGTTTGGCGCCGCCGACAAGGTGCCGCGGTGGCGATGGATGGCCCACAGCCAGCGCTCGGGTCGGGCCAGAAAGGTGAGCGGAGACATGACGACGAAAGGAATGGCGTGGTACAGACTGCCCAGCCAGGCGCCGATCAGACCCATGTCGTGATAGAGCGGTAACCAGCTCACGAATACATCCGAAGCATTTACCTGCGCTGCCTGTCCCATCGCCCGGATGTTGGCGAGCAGATTGGCATGGGTCAGCACCACACCTTTGGGGTTGCCGGTGCTGCCGGAGGTATATTGCAAGAAGGCGATGTCTTCGGCTTTGCCAACGGGTCGGATAAGTCCTGTCCCTGAAGTTGAAAGTTCCTGTGCCGTAGTGACGCTGCGCAGGCTTGCTACGTGGGACTTGAGTTGCTGCGCCAACGGCCGCGCTTTCGGTACGGTGATCAGCAGGGTGGCCATGGCATTGTTCAGGATCCCCACATGGCGGCGCAGATGGTCTTCGATCTGTGACAGGCGCACGGGCGGATAGATGGGCACAGGTATGCCGCCGGCCAGCAGCACGCCATAGAAGCTGTAAAAATAGTCGCGACCGGTTGGCAGCATGATCGCCACGGTCTGACCCGGTTGCATGTCATGTGCCTGCAGTCCCGCCGCCAGCGCTTCAGCCCCTTGGCGCAAGGCCTGATAACTGAGCAACGCCTCGCCCGTCTCTTCGGTGAGAACAATGTGTGTGCGTTCACCGTGGGTGGCCACATGCCAGTCCAGCATCTCGAGCAGGGTGGTGGCGTGGCCAGGGATGGCCGCTTCCTTCTCGACAGCGATCTCACTGATTTCCGCTGCCGTAACCGGCCGCGGTGCGGCACCAGCGGACAACACGGCGCGCAGCAGATCACGCGGCGTTTCCACCGTCGCCAGCGTCTGCTCCGGCAGACTTACATCGAAGAAGCGCTCACAGCGCAGCACCAACTCCACCCGTGCAAGGCTGTCGAAGCCGATGTCGCGATCCAGCGCGCTGTCCAGGGTCACCGCCGACCTCATGCCGGGACGCAATTCGGCGGCGAGCGTCTCTACAATAGCAAGAAGAGCCTTGGCCTGATCGTCCGTGTTCATCTGCTTAGAAATTCCACACCACCAAGCTTCGCCACAACCGACGTGCGCGACGGTTGCCCTTCTTTTCGCCATGAGAACAGTCAATCTTTATCACACAGGGCCTCTCTTACCTCCGTGAAAATCTCGGCGGTACACATGCCCAGACGATCAACACAAATATTCCAAATACTGTGTATGCAGCAGTAAAAACCCTCGGGGCAAAATCATAAAACACGATTTTGTGCAGCCAATGCTGGATAAATGACTGCGTATATCCCACCCCGCCCGCCGCTTCTCTTAAACGGCTCTCCCATGCAGTCAGTGGACATATCCCGCCAAACCAGGACTCCGCGACGACGATTCCGATTGCCAGAAGGTGGCTAAGCCTAAACCATAAGTTCTTGATCCAGTCCCATCGTCTGAACATCCCTATCAAAACCAGAACAAAACCCAGAATCACGAATGTGATGAACAATGCATGCAAGACAAGAATTAAATCGGCCAGGAACGGATACATCATCTGAAGCATCCTCATTTTTCGAGTCATTCAGAAGTAGAGTAGAGGCGACCTTTCCCCATCAACCCGATCCAGATTTTCTGAGAGGATTTGGATCGATTTTAATGGAGGGCGTCATGGCAAGAAAGAAGTTTACGGCTGAGCGGATTATCGGGATTTTACGCGCGGTTGAGTCGAAGTTGGTCGCGGGAGAACGGTAGCCGAGGCATGCAAGGCGCCGGCGGTCTCGGAGCAGTCATATTATCACTGGCGCTCGGAATACGGCGACCTGCAACTGGCGCTCCGGAACCCATCATGATCGGAAGCGTTGCCAATGTCTCTTAAAAAGTGGAACATGCAGCGGAGGGCAGGTGAGGAGGGGCTGACGAAGGTGGTGCCGGCAATTCGGAGACATGGCAGATGAATAAAACGGATTTTGCGAAACTTCGCGATGCGATGGTCGATCACCATATAGCAGGTCGTGGCGTGCGCTCGCCCCTGGTTCTCGACGCAATGCGAATCGTGCCGCGCGAGGCCTTCCTGCCCGAGCATCTGCGGGAGTTCGCCTATGAAGATTCCCCGCTGCCGATAGCGGAGGGCCAGACGATCTCACAACCTTATATTGTCGCGCTGATGACCGAGGCGCTGACGCTGGAAGGCGGCGAAAGGGTACTGGAGATCGGTACCGGCTCGGGTTACGCCGCCGCTGTCCTCTCGCGCATTGCCGGGGACGTTTACACGGTCGAGCGCATCGGCCAGCTTGCCGAGAAGGCGGCTGCGGCGCTGGCTGATCTCGGCTATGTCAATGCACATGTGCTGCATGCCGATGGAACGCGCGGCTGGGCCGATCATGCGCCCTATGATGCAATCGTGGTCGCGGCGGGTGGCCCCGAGGTGCCCGAATCGCTGAAGGCGCAACTCAAAATCGGAGGCCGGCTGGTGATTCCGGTGGGGATCGACCGGCGGGTGCAGGAATTGGTGCGCGTAACACGCCTGTCGGAAACCCGATACCAGACCGATGATCTCGCGGATGTCCGTTTTGTTCCATTGGTTGGCGAGGAAGGCTGGGCGCCGGAAGAGGGCGGTTTCGTCTCGCCGCAATATCGTCCTGCGGTCAAAACGACAGAGGGTGCGCTGGCGAAAGCCATAGCGAAATCGTGTGAAAAGTTCGAGACGATAGATTCCGCCGGCCTCGAACCGCTGCTGCGACGGATCGGCGATGCGCGCGTCGTCCTCCTCGGCGAGGCAACCCATGGCACCTCGGAGTTCTATCGCATGCGCGAGCGCATTTCGCGCGAACTCATCGAGAAAAAGGGGTTCTCCTTCATCGCCATCGAGGGCGATTGGCCGGACGCCGCGCGTATCGATCATTACGTCCGGCATGCGCAATACCCGCCGTCCGAATGGACGGCATTCGCCCGTTTCCCCGTCTGGATGTGGCGCAACCGGGAGGTGCGGAATTTCGTCGACTGGTTGCGAGCGCGCAATGCCGGTGTCGAGGCCGGCAAGAGGGTGGCGTTTCATGGCCTCGATCTGTACAGCCTCTTTAACTCGATCCGCTCAGTCCTGGATTATCTGGACGATATCGACCCGCGGACCGCACAGGTTGCGCGCCTGCGTTACGGATGCCTGACACCGTGGCAGGCAGATCCCGCGACCTATGGTCAGGCAGCGCTGACCGGCGCCTACCAGACCTGCGAGGATGAGGTTGTCTCCATGCTCATGGATCTCATGCAGAAGCGCCGGGCCTATGCCGAGCATGATGGCGAGCGCTTCCTGGACGCCATGCAGAACGCTCGCCTTATTGCCAATGCCGAGCGCTATTACCGCACCATGTACTACGGCTCGCGTTCTTCCTGGAATTTACGTGACAGCCACATGTTCGAAACATTGAAGGATCTTCTCAATTTTCATGGACCGGGAAGTCGCGCGATCGTCTGGGCGCACAATTCGCATGTGGGCGATTCCGCGGCGACGGAAATGTCTTCGCGCGGCGAATACAACATCGGCCAACTGTGCCGGCAGGAATTCGGCAATGCAGCCTATTTGGTCGGCTTCGGGACCCACAGCGGAACGGTCGCGGCGGCCTCGAACTGGGATGAGCCGATGGAGGTCAAAACCGTCCGCCCGTCCCTGGCCGGCAGTTACGAGCGCCTGTGCCACGAAGCGGGCATTGAGCAATTTATGCTGCCCTTGCGAGACCAAACTGCTTCCAACCTCATCGAGAGTCTGTTGAAGCCGCAGCTCGAACGAGCCATCGGCGTTATCTACCGGCCCGAGACAGAACTTCAAAGCCATTATTTCCAAGCGATTCTGCCGCGCCAGTTCGACGAATATATCTGGTTCGACGAGACCAAGGCCGTAACACCGCTGAAGACCGGGGAGCTTGAGGGGCTTCCGGATACCTACCCATTCGGACTCTAGTGCAGGCCATGAAGGGCGGATCATGACGGCGTGCAATGACACCCGGTATGTCCTCGACAAGCTGGCCTGGATGCGTGCCGAGGGCATCTGGCCGAACGGCCTCAGGTATTTGTGGACCGATGCCTTCGGCGTCGTCCTCCTCGTCTCGCTCTACGCCGAACTGGAACAGCGCTGTTATCTCGATGAGGCGGAATCGCTGGTTGCTGAAGTCGATCGCGTGCTCGAGCGTCCCCACGGCATTCGCATCGGCGAAGCGCCCGACCGCGATGGCCAGTATTTCCATTATCTCGCCATGTGGTTGTATGCGCTGTATGTCCTCGGCCGGCATATTCCGGATTACCGGCAAAAAGGGGTGGCGCTGGTGCGTCAGATTCACGATGCTTTTGTCATGCCGGGCCGTGGCGTCATCTGGAAAATGAACGAGGATCTGAGTGGTCCTTACCCAGGCTACGGCTTTGGCGCGCTCGATGCCTTCGATGGCTATGTTTCCTACCGCCTGCTCGATGAGCAGGCGCTGTTCCGGGAGATCGGCGAGATGCGTCTGCTGATCGAACAATCATCTCCCGGGCTTGTTATCACCCAGGATCTGGGCCTCGGCATGATGTTATGGATGACCCAGTTCTTTCCCGATGAAGGCTGGGCAAGGACGCAGAAGGCGCGTTGTCTCGCCATGCTCGACCAGATGTGGGTGGAGGCGGGCTATTTTTGCCGAGAGCCCCGGGCTCAGCATGTCAAATTTGCCTTCACCAATTACGGTGTCTCGGTCGGCTTGCAGGCGATGAATGCGATGCCCGGGCGGATCCAGAGGCTTAATGCATTTTTCGAGACCTACCGTTCCGGCGACGAATACGATCGGGAAGCCATCACCCATGTCATGGCCTGCAACTCGCATTTCCCGGGCTATCTCGTACGAAGTTTTGGCTGATCGAAGCGAAGGTAGTATCGATCCTGTGGCAGCGACCCCGCAGGCTGGCTGTGGGTCTGCCTGGCAAGATATCGAATCGTATCTGAAGCCGGTTCCTTGTTCCGATAGGTAATCAAAACATGTGTTTTGGCGGAGACTTGCTCTGTATGCGGGTTTTCGTGGCGGGCAGGGTTCACTCAATCAAGACTCACCCCACCGCCACGAGACGAGCCCCGTGGTCAGTGCGCTTCTTTAAGTTGCTGCAGAATCGCCGGGTTCTCGAGTGTGGAAACGTCCTGCGTTATTTCCTCATCTTTGGCGATGGTGCGGAGCAGCCGGCGCATGATTTTTCCAGAACGTGTTTTCGGCAGGTTGTCCCCGAAGCGGATGTCGTCCGGTTTTGCGATCGGACTGATTTGTTCGGCGACCCAGTCGCGCAATTGGGCGACTGCTTCTTTCGCCGCGGCCCCCTGCGGCCTTTGACCTTTCAGCACGACGAACGCGACGATGGCTTCGCCCTTGATCTCATGCGGTTTGCCGACGACCGCGGCTTCCGCAACCAGCGGGTTGGCGACCAGCGCCGATTCGATTTCCATGGTACCGAGGCGGTGCCCCGATACATTGAGCACGTCGTCAATGCGCCCCATGATTCGGATGTAACCTTCATTATCGAAAGTTGCGCCATCACCGGCGAGATAATACTTGCCGTGAAACTCTTCCGGGTAATAGGTTTTCTTGAAGCGTTCATGATCATTCCAGATGGAGCGCAGCATCGACGGCCATGGTTTTTTGATGACGAGGATCCCGCCCTTGCCGTTACCGACCGAATGACCGGCTTCGTCCACGATGTCGGCGGCGATGCCCGGCAGTGCAAAGGTCGCCGAGCCAGGTTTGGTCGGCGTGACGCCCGGCAATGGTGAAATCATATGACCGCCGGTTTCGGTCTGCCACCAGGTATCCACGACCGGGCAGCGCCCACCGCCGACCGTCTCGTAGTACCACATCCAGGCTTCGGGGTTGATCGGTTCGCCGACAGTGCCGAGGATGCGTAATGAAGAAAGATCATATTGCTTCGGTAATTCACCACCGGCCTTGATCAGCGAGCGGATCGCGGTCGGCGCGGTGTAGAACACGTTGACCTTGTGCCGTTCGATCATCTTCCAGAAACGGCCCGCGTCGGGATAGGTCGGCACGCCTTCGAAGATGACCTGGGTCGCGCCGCAGGCCAGCGGGCCGTAGCATACATATGAATGGCCAGTGATCCAGCCGACATCGGCGGTGCACCAAAACACGTCCGTTGGCTTGTAATCGAACACCCAGCGCATCGTCAGCAGCGTCCACAGCAGATAACCGCCGGTCGCATGCTGGATGCCTTTCGGCTTGCCGGTCGAGCCGGAGGTATAGAGGATGAACAGCGGGTGCTCGGCATTGACCCATTCGGGTTCGCAACTGGCAGGTTGTTTTTCGACCAGATCGTGCAGCCAGACATCGCGCGTGGCATGCCATAGAATGGCGCCGCCGGTGCGTTGGTAGACAACCACATGCTTGATTGCGTCGCAGCCGCCCATCGCGATCGCCTCATCGACGGCGGGTTTGAGCGGGATCTCGCGCCCGCCACGGAAACTGCCGTCGGCGGTAATGACTGCGACGGCACCGGCATCAATGATGCGATCGTTGAGGCTTTTTGCCGAAAAGCCGCCGAACACGACCGAGTGGATAGCGCCGATGCGCGCGCAGGCCTGCATCGCGACCACCGCTTCGACCGACATCGGCATGTAGATGATGGCGCGGTCGCCCGCTTTGATATTCAGTGACTTAAGTCCGTTTGCGAGCTTGCATACCCGGAGGTGCAGTTCGTGGTAGCTGACGGTGGTGGTCTTGCCGTTGTCGGCCTCGAAAATCAGCGCGGTCTTGTCGGGCTGGGTCTCGAGATGCCGGTCGAGGCAGTTGAATGACGCATTGAGTTCGCCGTCGTGAAACCAGCGGTAAGACGGCGCATTGCTGTCATCGAGTATTTGAGTAAACGGTTTGCGCCACAGCAATTGCTCGTGGGCAAGGCGCGCCCAGAAAGCCGTATGGTCGCGCTCGGCCTCGGCGCACAGCGCGCGGTAGGCGTCCATGCCGGAAATATTGGCCTGCCTGACAAAGTCCGCACTCGGCGCAAACAGCCGGGTTTCGCGCAATACCGATTCAATGGTGGACGACACGCGCCACTCCTCCTGTTTTTATCTAGATGCGCACGGCACATTGTAGTATTGCGCACCGGATGATGGAAATATCGGATAATAGCAGCGGCGGGCCTCCCCGCATTGCATGGTAGTGAACCTGGTCAGGTCCGGAAGGAAGCAGCCACAGCTATTTTCTGCAAGTGCCGGGGGTAAGGCTCGCCTCTATTTTGCTTTTAAGTTATGATTTTTGAAAATCCGACGACATGGGGGACAACAGTGAAAAAGCTGTTGCAAATTTCAGCAGGAGCGGCGTTGCTGGCGGCAGTATCCGCGGCGTGGGCAGTGGATGGCATATCGTTCGAGTACGGCAAGTCCGATTCCTCGAATGTTGATGTCGATCTGTATCGCGTCGCGTTGCAGTGGGACTGGGGCAAGCACTGGCTTGACACCGGTAGTTGGCATCTCGGCGGTTATTGGGACCTGAGTGCCGCCTATTGGGACAATAACAGCGTGCCTCGAAATAACAGCGGTCTTGCCGATGTCGGCTTCACGCCGGTGTTCCGGTTCGGGCAGAACAATGTCTCCGGCGTTTCTCCTTATGCCGAACTTGCGGTCGGTGTCCATTTTTTATCGACAACCTCGATCAACTCGCAGCGCGAGTTTGGCAGCAGCTTCCAGTTCGGGGACCGCATCGGCGCCGGGCTGCGCTTTGGCGATAAAGGCGAATACGATCTGGGTTACAGCTATCAGCACGAGTCGAATGCGGGATTCAAAGAGCCGAATCAGGGGATCAATTTCCAGCAGGTCCGGCTGATGTACCACTTTTAGCGGGTTTTTGTCCGCTATCCCTACGCAGCATATCTCGCAGTGAGCCAGGTACTAGCCCGCAAGTGGCGACCCCAGACGTTTTCCGATCTGGTCGGCCAGGAGCACGTGGTGCGCGCATTGTCCAACGCGCTCAAGCAGCAGCGGTTGCATCACGCCTATCTGTTTACCGGCACGCGCGGCATCGGCAAAACGACGCTCGCGCGCATCGTCGCCAAGGCGCTGAATTGCGAGACCGGCATCACCGATCAGCCATGCGGCAAATGCAACGCCTGCATCGAGATCAGCGCCGGACGTTTCGTTGACCTGATTGAAATAGACGCGGCGTCGAATACGCAGGTCGACAACATGCGCGAACTGCTCGATGGCGCGCTCTATGCGCCGACCGTCGGTCGTTTCAAGGTTTACATCATCGACGAAGTGCACATGCTGTCGCGCTCGGCTTTCAATGCCATGCTGAAAACGCTGGAAGAACCGCCGGAGCACGTCAAATTCATTCTGGCGACGACCGATCCGCAGAAAGTGCCGGTCACGGTGCTGTCGCGCTGTTTGCAGTTCAATCTCAAGCAGATTCCTCAGTCGCAGATTCACGGGCAATTGAAGAAGATCCTTGGACTCGAAGGTATTGCGTTCGAGGAAAAAGCATTGGCGCTGCTCGCGCGCGCGGCGCGCGGCAGTCTGCGCGACAGCCTGAGCTTGCTCGATCAGGCGATTGCTCACGGCGGCGGACGCGTCGAACTCAATTCGGTGCAGGATATGCTCGGCGGCGTCGAGCAGGAATATCTGTATGAAATTCTGGATGGCCTGAACAGCGGCGACGGCGCGGTGCTGGTCGCCGTCGCTGACCGTATGGCCGAGCGCAGCCTGTCGTTCGAAATGGCGCTGCAGGATCTGGCTTCGTTGTTGCAACGTGTCGCACTCGCGCAAAACATCGGTAATTCCGCAGCCGACGATCCGGACCGCGATGCGATCGAGAAGTTCGCCGCCATGTTTGCCGCCGAGGATGTCCAGCTTTACTATCAGATCGCATTGCAGGGACGGCAGGACATCGGGCTCGCGCCAGACGAATATGCGGGGTTTACGATGACGCTGTTGCGCATGATCGCGTTTGCTCCGGAAGGTAACGCTAGCCGTCCAGCCGCGCTACCTGCTGCAGCACAATTGCCGGCAAGCTCAGGTGGATTAAAAAAAAAGCCGGCTGACACCGACTGGAACGTGTTGATCGCCGCACTACCACTGTCCGGCATGGAGCGGATGCTCGCGCACCACAGCGAGCTGGTTGCATGGAGCGACGACGGACGCATTGAGTTGCGCGTGCCGCCGGCGCAGCGTCACCTGGCCGAGCGGTCGTATCAGGAACGGCTGAAGAGCGCGCTGGAACGGCATCTGGGAACCAAAATCCGACTGGAAGTCGGTATTGGCGCCGCTGCCGGCAACACCATCGCCGAACTTCAGGAACGTGAAAACGAGCAGCGGAAAAACGTGGCTGCCGCCGCAATCAACAGCGACCCGTTCGTCCGGGACCTGATCCAGAACTTCGACGCACGGGTCCTGGTGTCGAGCGTCAAACCCAACGACAAGGGAGAACGCGGATGATGAAAGGAAATCTTGCGGCGCTGATGAAACAGGCGCAGCAGATGCAGGAAAACATGCAACGTCTGCAGGAGCAGTTGGCGACGATCGAGGTCGAAGGACAATCCGGCGCTGGCATGGTCAAGGTGATGATGACCTGCCGCCATGACGTAAAACGGGTAACCATCGATCCAAGCCTGCTCGGGGAAGACAGGGAAATGCTCGAAGATCTGCTGGCGGCGGCAATCAACGACGCGGTGCGGCGTGTCGAAAGCACGATCCAGGAAAAAATGGGCGGTATGGCGGCGGGTATGGGCCTGCCGCCCGGGTTCAAATTGCCGTTCTAAGGAGATGAAACCGCGGATAAACGCAGATACACGCCGATAATAAAATCCTGGCCTTTAATCTGTGTTCATCTGCGTCCATCTGCGGTTACATGGGTATTTGTGAAAACCCCCTCCAGTCTTGAAGAGCTGATCGAAGCGCTGCGTTGCCAGCCAGGCATCGGGCCGAAGTCGGCGCAACGGATCGCCTACCATCTGTTGCAGCGCGACCAGCCGGGTGCGGCGCGGCTGGCCGCCGCGCTTACGCGCGCGCTCAAAAACATCCATCGTTGCGAAAAATGCAATGCGTTTGCCGAAGACGTGATTTGCACGCTATGCAGTTCGCCGCGCCGCGACGCGCATACCCTGTGTGTGGTCGAAACGTTCGCCGACATGCTGATGATGGAGCAGACGCAGTGTTACCGCGGACTGTATTTCGTGTTGATGGGGCGGTTGTCGCCGCTCGACGGCATCGGTCCGAAGGAAATCCATCTCGACCGCCTGCTCGAGCGCGTGGCCGACGCGGAAATCAGGGAAGTCATCGTCGCGACCAATTTCACCACCGAGGGCGAGGCGACCGCGCATTACATCGCCGAGCTGCTGCTCGCGCGCGGCCTCAAGGTCAGCCGCATCGCGCGCGGATTGCCGGCCGGCGGCGAGCTTGAATACGTGGACAGCGGCACGCTGGCACAGGCGGTAATTGAACGCCGCGCCGTCGAGCCGTCCTGAATTTCCCGATGCGCGCCACCAAACCGGCGGCAGCGGCGGCAGCGACCCACAAGCTGCACAAGGTGCTGGCGCAGGCGGGACTGGGCTCGCGCCGCGACATGGAGGAATGGATCCGCGCCGGGAAGGTGACGGTAAACGGCACGGTCGCCGGCATCGGCACCCGGGTCGGCGCGCATGATCGCATCCAGGTCGGCCGCCGCGTCGTCCGCGTCGCCGCCGCACAACAGTTGCCCCGCGTATTGCTGTATCACAAGCCGGAAGGCGAAATCACCAGCCGCGACGATCCACAGGGGCGGCCAAGCGTGTTCGACAAATTGCCGCCGCTGCACGGCGCCAAATGGATTGCGATCGGCCGGCTCGATTACAACACCGGCGGCCTGCTGATCTTCACGACTTCCGGCGAGCTGGCCAACCGCATGATGCATCCGCGTTTCGAGATCGAGCGCGAATACGCGGTGCGCATTGTCGGACAGCTGTCGGAGCAACAGATCGACCGCTTGCTGAAGGGGATCATGCTCAGCGACGGCAGCGCCAGATTCGAGCGCGTCGAAGCGGAAGGCGGAGACGGCACCAATCGCTGGTACCGCATCGTTTGCAAGGAGGGGCGCAATCGCATCGTGCGCCGCATGTTCGAGGCGCTCGGACTGACGGTGAGCCGGCTGTTGCGCGTGCGCTTCGGCAATATCAGGTTGCCACCACGGCTCAGGCGCGGTCAAATTCTCGAACTCAACGCCGGTGAGATCGGGGGCTTGCTCGAGTGGCTTGATGCACTGCCGGCGGTTCCTCCGGCAAGTCGCGGCGTTCGAGAATAAATACACAGTCATCGCCGCCGCTCGTCAGCGGCCACACAAACGGCAAGTGCGGAAATGCGGCTTCAAGCTGCTTGCGGCGGTGACCGATTTCGACGATTAACAGCCCATGCGGCATCAGGTGATGAACCGCTTGCCGCAGCAGTATCCGCACGCGGTCGAAACCGTCCTTGCCGCCGGCCAGGGCGAGCTTGGGTTCGCGCCGGTACTCGAGCGGCAACGCGCGCATCGCGGCGGCGCTTACGTACGGCGGATTGGATACGATCAGATCATAACGTTTGTCCGCCAATGCCGAGAACATATCCGACTGGAACAGCCGGATGCGCCGTTGCAGCCGGTAGGCGGCGACATTGCGGCGCGCGACCGCCAGCGCCGCATGCGAGACATCGGCGGCATCAATTTGCGCGCGGGGAAAGGTCTCCGCGAGCAGCACCGCCAGGCATCCCGAGCCAGTGCCGAGATCAAGCGCGCTATTGACCCGCCTCGGATGGGTAACCCACGGCACCAGCTTGTCGCGCAGTAATTCCGCGATGAACGAGCGCGGCACGATAACCCGCTGGTCAACGTAAAAACGACGGTCGCCAAGCCACGCCTCATGAGTCAGGTACGCGGTCGGTAAACGGTGCTGGATGCGGCGATCGACCAAGCCCCATATCCGCCGCTGTTCCGCGGGTGTGACGTTGCGCGCCAGGAACGGCGTGAGCTGATCGAGCGGCAGTCGCAGCGCGTGCAACACCAGCCACACTGCTTCATCCCAGGCATTGGTGGTGCCGTGGCCGTAGGCAAGCCGCGCCTTCTTGAGGCGGCCGTATACGGTATTGACCAGCGCCTTGACGGTGACTTGGGCGGTGGGCGCGGCAGGGGTACTGTGCCGGATCACACGGTGTCGAGGTTGAGCTTGATGCTGCTCAAATCGTCGGCGGGTGTCGTGGTGGTGGTCGTGGTGTTATGGGCGGCGCCGGGCGCGGCGACCGGTGCCGTCGGCGTCTTGCCGGCGTTATTGATCAGCCAATGCAGGTTGGTCGCCGAATCGGAATTGGCGAGCGCCTCGTCGAGGGTTATGGTGCCCTGACTGTAAAGCGCGTAAAGCGCCTGCTCGAAGGTCTGGCTGCCGGGCGCGAGACTTTGCTCCATGGCGTCCTTGATTTCACCCATTTCACCATCCTTGATCAATTCCGCAATGTGGGCGGTGTTGAGCAGGATTTCGACCGCGGGAATGCGTCCGCCGGATTTACTGCGCACCAGGCGCTGCGAAACTATGCATTTCAGGCTGATCGACAGGTCGGCGAGCAGCGCCTCGCGTGCTTCGCGCGGGAAAAAATTGATGATGCGGTTCAATGCATGATAACTGTTGTTTGCGTGCAGCGTCGACAGGCAGAGATGGCCGGTCTGCGCGAACAGCAGCGCGCTTTGCAGCGTCGGCCTGTCGCGGATTTCGCCGATCATCAACAGATCCGGCGCTTCGCGCATCGCGCTGATCAGCGCGTTTTCGTACGATTGCGTGTCCATGCCGACTTCACGTTGATTGACGATCGACTTTTTGTGCTTGAACCCGAATTCCATCGGATCCTCGATCGTCAGAATATGGCCGGTGCGGGTGCTGTTGCGATAATCGATCATCGCCGCGAGTGTCGATGACTTCCCGGAACCGGTCGAGCCGACGATCAGTATCATGCCGAGTTTTTCCATCACCAGTTCCTTGAGCACCGGCGGCAACTTGAGCTCTTCCAGCGAAGGAATATCGGGTTTGATGAAACGAATGACCATCGCGGGCGCTCCGCGCTGGCGGAATATGTTGATGCGGAAACTGCCGAGTTCGGCGCGGCCCACCGCAAAATTCATCTCGTGAGTTTGTTCGAACCCCTTGATCTGGTCCTCGGACATGACCTCGTAGGAGATTTTCTTGACCGCGGCCGGGTCGAGCACCTGCGAGTTGACCGGCATCACTGTGCCGTTGATCTTAATCTGGATCGGGGCTCCGGCGGTGAAGAACATGTCGGACGCCTGTTTCTCCGACATCAGCTTGAATAATGGATCGAGGAACATGGGGCTCCGTTGAGGTCTTCAGCGTTTGAGCAGGGACTTGATGCCGCCGCTAAAACCGGGCACCGGCCCGTTTTCGGCGGGAGCGGAGCGCGGTTCGTCAGCCACGCGCGGCACCCGCGTCGTGGTGGTGAGTATCGCTTCCTGGTGCCGTCCCATGGTGCGGAAGGTGTTGGGCTTGGCGATGATGACCTTGGCAAGTTCTTCCATGAGGCTCTTGTCAAACTCGTCAAAATCGTAGATGTAAACGTAATCTCCCAGCCGTTCGAGATTTTTGGTGGCGATTTTAATCCGTGCCATTTCAAGATCGGCGGTAATCGTAATGGCGACCGGCACTTCGGCGACGACGGTGAAGATCCCGCGCTCGACATAACCGCGTTCGTTGCGCAGTTCCTTGAGGTCGAACCTGATGTTGTTCGACCACAGATGGTCGCGCAGGCGCTGCACCATCGGGTCGGATTGCTTTTCGATGGTGAGTTTTTGGTCGGAGATGCAACGAAAGCGCAGCACCACGGCTTCGATGTAATCCTTATGGTCGGCGGTCAGTCGCCGGCCGTTGACGTTGTAATCGCACTGCAGCAGGTTCTCGAACTTGGTCGCACCGCTCTCGAGATAGTAAAAGCGCGGGATGACCGGCTTGATGACATTGAGGGAGTTGAACAGATCGATCCAGTAGTGCAACGCCTCGTTCAATTTGGCGTGCGCCGCCAGCAGGTTCTGATTGATCTCCTCCTGCGTGACCTGCTGCTTTTGCCGCAGCGAATCGGCTTGCTGTTTGAGATCGTCAAGTAGGCTCATTGCCACCCTGTATGCCAGCGTAGTGAAACAAGCATTCTGCCAATTTTTGAAGGGCTTGGAAAGCTCGCTTCGCCGTTCAATCGCCGCGCAATAATTCGTTGATGCCGGTCTTGGCGCGGGTCTTGGCGTCCACGCGCTTGACGATGACCGCGCAGTACAGCTGGCATGTACCGTCGCTGGAAGGCAGGCTGCCCGCGACCACGACCGCGCCGGCCGGCACGCGCCCGTAGCTTACGGTGCCGCTCGCGCGGTCGTAGATTTTGGTGCTCTGGCCGATGAACACGCCCATCGAAATCACCGCGCCTTCCTCGACCACCACGCCTTCGACGATTTCCGAGCGCGCGCCGATGAAACAATTGTCTTCGATGATAGTCGGATTGGCCTGTAGTGGTTCCAGTACGCCGCCGATGCCGACGCCGCCGGACAGGTGTACGTTCCTGCCGATCTGCGCGCACGAGCCGACTGTGGCCCAGGTATCGACCATGGTGCCTTCATCGACATAAGCGCCGATGTTGACGAATGACGGCATCAACACCGTATTTTTCCCGATATAAGCACCGCGTCTTACCATCGCCGGTGGCACCACGCGGAAACCGCCGCGGGAAAAGTCCTCGTGCGAGTAGTCGATGAATTTGCTGCGCACCTTGTCGTAGTACTGGGTCGCGGCGCCCGGCATGACGGCGTTTGCCTCAAGGCGAAACGACAGCAGGACGGCTTTTTTGAGCCATTGGTGTACGATCCATTGGCCGTCGATTTTTTCGGCGACGCGCAGTTTGCCGCTATCGAGTTGCTGGAGCACTTCATCAACGGCTTCACCGATCCGCGCCGGGGCAACACCGGGGCTCAATTCGGCGCGTTTTTCCCACACCTGCTCGATGATGGTCTGCAACTCGTTCATATCCGGCTGCGGAATTTACAGGTTGTAAGCGAATGAGGCAACGCCGCACGGCGGCGCGGGCGGCGGAGCACGGGGATCATTGCGTGCTCGGCTGCGGCGGCAGCATGTCGAGGTCGACGCGCGGGGGAGCACGCCAGCCGCGCTTGCGGATTTCGGCGGCCACCGTGGTGAAGATGCCGCCGCGCACGTAAAACTTTGCGGTGAGCCGCATGAAACGCGGCCTAGCCGCCCTGGCCAGGTCGTCGAGAATGCGGTTGGTCACCGCTTCATGAAACGCGCCTTCGTTGCGGTACGACCAGATGTAGAGCTTCAGGCTTTTCAATTCGATACAGGTGCGGTCGGGCACGTAATCGAGATAGAGCGTGGCGAAATCAGGCTGGCCGGTTTTCGGGCACAGGCAGGTAAATTCCGGTATTTCCATATGAATCCGATAGTCGCGGGTGGGCGCCGGATTCGGAAAGGTGGCGAGGCGTTTACTTGGCAAATTGGGCATCGGAGGCGCGCGGATTTCGGTTAAAATCGGATGGATTATAAACCCTGCCCAGATAAAAAATTGCGCCTCACTGAGATCAAGCTCGCCGGCTTCAAATCCTTCGTAGATCCGACCCATATTTCCGTACCCGGGCAGCTGGTGGGTGTGGTCGGCCCCAACGGCTGCGGCAAGTCCAACATCATCGATGCCGTGCGCTGGGTACTCGGTGAATCATCGGCGCGTCACCTGCGCGGCGAGACCATGCAGGATGTGCTGTTCAATGGAGCGGGCTCGCGCCAGCCGGTCAGCCGCGCCAGCGTCGAACTGGTGTTCGACAACAGCGCGGGCAAGGCCGGCGGACAATGGGCGAACTACGCGGAGATTTCGGTCAAGCGCGTGATCGAGCGCGACCGGGAATCAGCCTACTATATCAACAATATCCACGTGCGGCGGCGCGACGTCGCCGACATTTTTCTGGGCACCGGGCTGGGCGCGCGCGCTTATGCGATCATCGAACAAGGCATGATCTCGCGCATTGTCGAGGCGCGGCCCGAAGAACTGCGTGTATTTCTCGAAGAGGCCGCCGGCGTTTCGAAGTACCGCGAACGGCGTCACGAAACCGAATTGCGGCTGGCCGACACGCACGAGAACCTGTCGCGCGTCGAGGATATCCGCAGCGAGCTGGCGCGGCGAATCGAGCACCTGCAAGCGCAGGCCGAGGTGGCGCGACAGTACCACGAATTGCAAGGCAAGCTGCGCATCGCGCAGAACCTGCTCGCGCTGCAAAAGAAGCGGGAAGCCGCCGCTACGCGCGAGCGCTGTGCGCGCGACGTCGAGAAATTCAACCTTGAACTCGATGCGGAAACGGCGCGCCTGCGCGCCGCCGAACGCCGCATCGAGGAAGCGCGCGTGCGTTACACCGATGCGGGTGAAGTATTGAATGCCGTGCAAGGTGAATTTTACAAGGCGGATGCCGATCTCGCACGCGTGCAACAACAGATCGAGCATGTGCGCGACAGCCGCCGGCGCATCGAAGCGCAATTGACGGCGCTGCGCGCGCAATTCGCGCAGACGGAAACCCAGTTGCAGACGCAACGCGGGGGACTCGATGAGTGGCGGCAGGCGCAGCATGGCGCCGGGCAAAAGGCGGAAGCAAGCCGGGCGCTGGTGGCGGACGCGGCGGCGCGTCTGCCGGTCGGCGAGCAGGCATTCGACGCGGCGCGTGAGCAACGCGACGCATTGCAGCAGTCAGTTGCTGAAAACGCCCAGGAACTGCAGCTCGAACGCGCGCGTTACGAGCACGCACAGAAAATTCTCGCCCAGCTGGCGCAACGCGCGCACCGTCTGCGCGAGGAGCAAGCGGCACTGCCCGCGCCGGACGCCGGTGAGCTCGAGCGTCTGCAACGGCGTGCCGCGGAGCTCAATGCCCGCTATCACGAGGAACGCGACCGGCTCGAGTCCGGGGAAGCAGACATCGCCGCGCTGGAAGAAACTTTGCGCGAACTGGACAAGGCGGTGGACGCCGCTGCTCAGCAGGTCACCGCGCTGGAAGCGCGCATCACGGCCCTGCAGCAGATCCAGGACCGCATCGCGCGCGGCGAACAGATGCAAGGCTGGCTGACGGCGCATCACCTCGATTCCGCACATCGTTTGTGGCAGGACGTGGAAATCGAGGCCGGCTGGGAGAATGCGCTGGAGGCGGTATTACGCGAGCGGCTGAATGGTATCGGGCTTGCCAACCTCGAACAGGCGTCGGCGCTGCTCGGTGATCCACCGCCGGGAAAAATAACGGTGTATGCCGCGGGCGCCGCTGCCCCGGCTGCGGCAGATGGTTTCGAGCCGCTGGCTGCTTACGTGCGTTGCAAAAACGCGGCGGTCGCCGCAGCACTCAATGACTGGCTGCATCAGGTATATGTGGTCAAGGACAGAAGTGACGGGCTCGCGCAGCGCGACCGGCTGCCGCCCGGCGCGCTGCTGGTATCCGCCGACGGCCATGTATTTACGCGTCACAGCGTAAGTTTCTACGCGCCGGATTCGGAGTTGCACGGTGTGCTCTCGCGGCAACGCGAAATGGAACAGTTGGAATCCCGCTGCGCCCAGGAAAGCAAACAGCTCGCGGGCATCAAGAGCGAACACGCCAGGTCGGAAACGGAGCTTGAACAACGCCGCGCCGCGCTGGACGGGTTGCGCGCCGCGGTCGAGGAAACGCAAAAGTTTCATCATGAAACGCAGCTCGCCGCATTGAAATCATCGGAGCAGGTCCAGCATGCGGTCCAGCGCGGCGCACAGATTACGGCTGAACTCGCAGAGATAGAAGCGCAGGCCGGGCTGGAACGCGCCGCGTGCGACAGCGCTCAATCCATGGCCGCCGCACTCGACCGGCGCCGCGACGAATTGCAGATTCAGTTTGCCGCCGCCGTTGACGGTTACCGGCAGGCCGAAGCCGCGCTCGAACAGCAGCGCCGCCTGCTGCAACAGGCGGAACGCGCGGCCCAGGAAGATGCATTTCATCTTCAAACCTGCACCAATAAAATCGATGAAATCAACAATACGATTGCTCTGATCGCCGCGAATGTCGTCACGGTCAACGCCGGCATTCTTCAACACGAACGCGAGCTGTCCACGCTGGACGAGGCGCCGCTCAACGCTGAGCTCGAGCAGGCGGTCGCGCTGCGCGGCGACAAAGAACAAGCGCTGGCAGCCGCGCGCGACGCGGTGGCGGCAACCGAAGCCGAGTTGCGGCAGATCGAGCAGGAACGGCTGGCAATCGAACAAAAAATGGGCCCGCTGCGTGAACGGATTGTCGAAATCAGGCTCAAGGAACAGGAAGCGAGCACCAATGAAGAGCAGTTTTCGCGACAGTTGATTGAGGCCGGCGCCGATGAGCACGCGCTTGAGCCGCTGCTCGAAAAAAACAAGCGCTCGAGCGCGTTGCAGGCCGACGCGACGCGCTACGGCAACGAAATCGCCGCGCTCGGCGCGGTCAATCTTGCGGCTCTTGAAGAGCTCGAAACCGCACAGCAGCGCAAGGGCTATCTCGATTCGCAGGCGCAGGATCTGGCGCAGGCGGTGGCTACTCTTGAGGATGCGATTCATCGCATCGACCGCGAGACCCGCGAACGGCTGCAGCGGACGTTCGACGAGGTCAACGGTCATTTCGGCCACTTGTTTCCTGCGCTGTTCGGCGGCGGCAGCGCGCGATTGTCGCTGACCGGCGCGGAGGTGCTCGACAGCGGCGTGGAAGTGATCGCGCAGCCGCCGGGCAAGAAAAACCGGTTGATCAGCCAGTTGTCGGGGGGGGAAAAAGCGCTGACCGCGATGGCGCTGGTGTTCGCATTGTTCCATCTGAATCCGGCCCCGTTCTGCCTGCTCGACGAGGTTGATGCGCCGCTCGACGACACCAATACCGAACGCTTTTGCGAATTAGTCAGAAAGATGTCGGAAAATTCCCAGTTTCTGTTCATCAGCCATAACAAAATAACGATGGAAATTGCGCACCAGCTGATCGGCATCACCATGCAGGAAGCGGGAGTATCGCGCGTAGTGGCCGTGGACATTGAAGAAGCGGTCAAGCTCGCGGAAAAGGAAAAAGCCGCTTGAGGCGCTGATGAGTGAACTCCAGATAAGTTTGCTCGGTGTCGGGGTGGTCGTGATCGCCGGCGTTTATCTGTTTAATCTCTGGCAGGAGCGTGAATTCCGCCACCGGGCCGAACGCGCGTTTGCGCGCGAGCATGACGATGTACTGCTGCGGCGCGCCGCCACGGAGGACCGTGTCGAGCCGCAAATATGGCGGACAGCGACGCAATCCGCAGCGCGCGACCGAGACCCGCAGCGCGCGATCGACCCTGTCATCGATTACGTGGTCGAAGTCAGCCTGGCTCGGTCCAGCGACGGCGCCGAACTGCATGAAGAGGTGCTCGCGCTGGCCGCGGCATCGCGTAAACCGGTGCTGGTTGCCGGTCGTATCGACGACGGCGGATGGCAGGACGCCGGTATCGGTTGCGGCGCGGAGTTTTCGCGTTTGCGTTTTGCGTTGCAGATGGTCAATCGCACGGGTTGTATCGATCCGGACAAGTTGGCGGCGTTCCGCGACACGGTGATCAAATGGGCTGTACGGGTCGGCGGCGAGGCGGCGTACGGCGATATCACCGATGCCCATGAAATAGCGGCTGAACTTGACCGTTTTTGCGCGGAAGTGGACGTTGCAATAGGCGTCAACGTGGTGAGCATGAATGGCCAGCCATTCCACGGCGCCGAGATCCGGAGAGTCGCCGAGGCGGCCGGACTGCGGCTCGAAGCCGATGGCGTATTTTATTACCGCGGCGATCACCTCTCCACCTTGTTTACCGTCGACAATCACGAGCCGATGCCGTTCGTACCCGAACAAATGAATACTTTGCAGACGGGCGGAATCACCTTGCTGCTCGATGTGCCGCGCGTCAGCGGCGGCGGGCAGGTTTTTGACCTGATGCTGGAAACCGCGCGCAATTTCGCGTCCGCCCTGGGCGGCGTCGTCGTCGACGACAAGCGCATACCGCTGTCGGACGCCGCGACCGAGAAAATCCGCGCTGAATTGAACGCGATACTGGATAAAATGAATGCCGCGCAAATCACCGCCGGCGGCGCGCGCGCATTGCGGCTGTTTTCTTGAATGGCGGTCCCCGCAAACATCGCGGCCCGCGCCAGGCAGCTGCGCGAAGAAATCGAACGGCACAATTACAATTACTACGTGCTTGACCGGCCGGTCATTTCGGACGCCGAGTTTGACTGCCTGTTCCGCGAGCTCGAACAGATCGAGCGGCGGTACCCGCAGCTTATCGTTCCCGATTCACCGACGCAGCGGATCGGCGCCGCGCCGCGCGCCGATTTCGCGCCGGCCAAGCACCGCACGCCGATGTTGTCTCTCAACAATGCATTTGAAGACGATGAAGTGGTGGCATTCGACCGCCGCGTGCGCGAAGCGCTCGGCGTGGACTGCGTCGAGTACGCGGCGGAGCCGAAGTTTGACGGCCTTGCCGTCAGCCTGACCTATGAAAAGGGGGTGCTTGCGGTCGGCGCGACGCGTGGTGACGGATATACTGGCGAGGACGTCACCGCGAATCTGCGCACGATACGCGCCATACCGCTCAGACTGCGCAGCAAGCATCCGTCCGGCGTGTTCGAGGTTCGCGGCGAAGTCATGCTGCTGAAGGCGGATTTCGACCGGCTCAATCTTGCCCAGCGCGAGCGCAGCGAAAAAGAGTTCGCGAATCCGCGCAATGCGGCTGCGGGTTCGCTGCGCCAGCTCGATTCCCGCATTACCGCCGGCCGGCACCTTACGTTTTGCGCGTACGGCATCGGCGACAACGATTACGGTTCGTTGCACAAGCACTCCCAGGTCTGGGACGAGCTGATCGAATTCGGGTTTCGGATTCCTGCCGAACGGGAGGTCGTTTCCGGAGTCGAAGGACTGCTCGATTATTACCGGGCAATGGGCGCCCGGCGCGACAAGCTTCCGTTCGAGATCGACGGCGTCGTCTACAAGGTCAACGATCTGGCCGCGCAGCAACGGCTCGGTTTCGTGGCGCGGGCGCCGCGTTTTGCGCTCGCGCACAAGTACCCGGCGGAGGAAGCGACCACGGTCATTCAGCAGATCGACGTTCAGGTCGGGCGCACCGGCGCGTTGACGCCGGTGGCACGGCTGGAACCGGTGTTCGTCGGCGGCGTCACCGTTACCAACGCAACGTTGCATAACGAAGACGAGGTGCATCGCAAGGACGTGCGGGTTGGTGACACGGTGGTGATACGCCGCGCCGGGGACGTGATTCCCGAGATCGTGCGCGTGATAGTCGAAAAACGGCCGCCGCATACCCGCAAATTTGTGATGCCGATACATTGTCCGGTTTGTAGTTCTGCAGTGGCACGTATCGATGGCGAGGCGGTTACGCGCTGTACGGCCGGCCTCTATTGCCCGGCGCAACGCAAGCAGGCATTGCTGCATTTCGCAAGCCGGCGCGCGATGGATATCGAAGGCCTGGGAGAAAAGCTCGTTGACCAATTGGTCGACGGTGATATCGTGCAGACGGCGGCGGATCTTTATGATCTGAAGGCCGATACACTGGCGCAGCTCGACCGCATGGCGGAAAAATCCGCCGGGAATCTGGTGGCGGCCATCGCAAAAAGCCGGCAAACTACGTTGGCGCGTTTCATTTACGCGCTGGGCATCCGCAACGTCGGCGAAAGCACGGCGCAGGATCTGGCGCGGCATTTCGGCAGTCTCGATCGCTTGATGGCGGCGGACCGGGAAGCATTACAGCAGGCGCCGGATGTCGGGCCGGTGGTTGCGCAAAGTGTCGTCGAATTTTTTGCCGAACCGCACAACCGCGCTGTCATCAAGCAGTTACGGAACGCGGGTATCGTGTTTTTGGAAACCTCATTCCGCGAACTTGATGCACGGCATCCGGTTTATGGCAAAACGTTCGTGTTGACGGGCACGCTGCCGCATCTGACGCGCGATGAGGCACAACAACGCATCCGTGCCAGGGGAGGGAGGATCAGCGGCAGCGTGTCGCAAAAGACCGACTTTGTCGTCGCTGGCGCCGATCCCGGCAGCAAGCACGAAAAAGCGCAAGCACTGGGCATCAGAATCATCAATGAAGCGGCGTTGCTGAAGCTGCTCGAACCATGAGGACAGAATGAGCGTCATTACCAAAGCAGTGTTTCCGGTGGCCGGTCTCGGCACCCGTTTCTTGCCGGCGACCAAGGCCAGCCCCAAGGAAATGTTGCCGGTCGTGGACAAACCGCTGATTCAATACGCGGTGGAGGAGGCGGTCGCGGCGGGCATCACGGAACTGGTATTCATCACCGGGCGCGGCAAGCGCGCGATCGAAGACCATTTCGACAAGGCGGTCGAGGTCGAGGCGGAACTCGCCGCGCGGGGGAAACGCGCGATGCTCGCCGCAGTACAGGAAATCGTGCCGTCGCACGTCAAATGCATTTATGTCCGCCAGTCGCAGGCGCTCGGGCTCGGTCACGCCGTGTTGTGCGCGTTGCCGGTGGTCGGCGACCGGCCGTTTGCGGTGATGCTCGCCGACGACCTGATCGATGCGCGCGTGCCGGTGATGCGTCAGATGGTCGAGACGTTTCGCCGCGAGCGCTGTTCGCTGCTCGGCGTCGAGCAGGTCGCGCGCGCCGAGACGCGGCAATACGGCATCATCAAACCGGGGCGTCGCACCGACCGCCTGCACCCGGTTACGGCGATCGTCGAGAAGCCGCGGCCGGCCGCGGCGCCGTCGCGGCTGGCGGTGGTCGGCAGATACATCCTGACACCGCGCATCTTTCATCACCTGCAGCGCGTGCGCGCGGGCGCGGGCGGCGAAATCCAGCTGACCGACGGCATCGCGGCGCTGCTTGCCGAAGAGCGCGTGCTGGGTTACGAGTTCGAAGGGCTGCGCCATGATTGCGGAAACAAACTCGGTTATTTGAAGGCCAATGTCGCGCTGGGTCTCAAGCATCCTGAAACGGCGCGCGAACTCACGGCGCACCTGAAAAGTCTTTTCGGCGGGAAGCGGCGCTGAGCCGGGGGCGCGCAATTGATGACGCCGCATGACGCCCGGGCAGTGTTGGCCGCAGCCGAACAGATTTATTCCGCACAGGACGTTGAACGGGCAATCGGACGCGTTGCCGCCGACATCACGCGCGCGCTCGCGGAGCAGAACCCGCTGGTATTGATCGTGATGAGCGGCGCGGTGGTTTTTGCCGGACAATTGCTGCCGCGGCTGACCTTTCCGCTGGATCTTGATTATCTGCATCTGACCCGTTATGCGAATACCACGCGCGGCGGAGAGCTGGAATGGAAAACGCTGCCGCAGCAGCCGGTCGCGGGGCGCGTCGTGCTGGTGATCGACGATGTGCTCGATGAGGGACACACGCTGGCGGAGATCCGCCGGCACCTGTTGGCCGACGGTGCGGCCGCGGTTTACAGTGCGGTGTTCGCCGACAAGGACCTCGGTAAACCCAAGCCGCTGGCGGCCGACTTTGTCGGCGTTAAACTGCCGAACCGCTACGTATTCGGATTCGGCATGGATGTGCGCGGCGCCTGGCGCAACCTGCCGGCGGTTTACGCACTCAAAGAGGAATAGATCATGTTGGCAATCATCGGCGGCAGCGGGCTTGCCCAGCTTTCCAATCTCAAAATAGCGCGTCGGCAGATCGTGCAAACACCGTACGGCGAGCCATCGAGCCCGCTCGCCTTCGGCACCCTGGGCGGCAGCGAGATCGTGTTCCTGGCGCGCCACGGCTATGGCCATACCATACCGCCGCACGAGATCAACTATCGCGCCAATATCTGGGCGCTGCACGCGCAGGGCGTGAAGAAGGCGCTGGCGGTGGCATCGGTCGGCGGCATCCGCGCCGATTTGGGGCCGGGCGTGCTGGCGGTTCCCGACCAGATCATCGATTACACGCACGGACGGGCGGCGACGTTCGTCGCCGGCAACGGCGACGTCAGCCACGCCGATTTCACTTATCCATACTGCGCGCAACTGCGCGCGGAGTGTCTGGCGGCGGCGCGGCGCGCCGGCGAGAAGATCATTGATGGCGGCGTTTACGGCGCGACCCAGGGGCCGCGCCTTGAAACCGCCGCCGAGATCAACCGGCTCGAGCGCGATGGCGTCGACATGGTTGGCATGACCGGCATGCCGGAGGCGGTGCTCGCGCGCGAGATCGGGCTGTGCTACGCGGCGCTGGCGGTGGTGGTCAACCACGCCGCCGGCCGCGGTGACAGCAGAACCGGCATCGCGATGAGCGACATCGCTGCGGTGATGGAGCCGGCGATGCAGCGGGTGCGGGCGATTCTCGAGCAACTGGCGCAGGGCAATGGCAGTTAGGGAAGTCTTGCGGATGGGCGATCCGCGGCTGCTGGAGCGCGCGCCGCCGGTGGAAAAATTCGATACGCCCGAACTGCACGCGCTGCTCGCCGACATGCACGACACGATGATCGCGGCGGACGGCGTCGGTCTTGCCGCGCCGCAGATCGGCGTCGGCCTGCAGGTCGTGATCTTCGGTTTCCAGCACAGCGAGCGCTATCCCGACGCCGAGCCGGTGCCGTACACGATCTTGATCAATCCAACATTGACGCCGCTTGGCGACGAGATGGAGGACGGCTGGGAAGGCTGTCTGTCGGTGCCCGGCATGCGCGGCGTGGTGCCACGTTATTTGAAACTGCGCTATCAGGGTTACGACCCGTACGGCAAACCGCTCGACCGCACCGTCAGCGGCTTTCATGCGCGCGTGGTCCAGCATGAAACCGACCACCTGAACGGCATACTCTATCCGATGCGCATCCGCGATTTCAGCAAGTTCGGCTTTACCGACGTGCTGTTTCCGGGAGAGGAATTAATGGATGAGTGAAGATACCTGCGCCAACGCAGGCGACGACAACCTAGCTGAAAAGGGGCGTATCGTTTTTTTCCGTTCGAATACGATGCAGGAGAGGGGTGAGCAGTCATGAGCAAACGCTTCCTGCGGTGGGCCGAGACCTGGATCGGGGAAAACATCCTGCCCGGCGCCAATTCCGACATCGAGAGCCACGAGGCGCGGGCAAAGCGGTTGACGGAGCAATTATTCGCCGAGGCGGCCGCGGGCGGCTTCACCAGCTTCGAGACCGAGGAGGAACGACAGCGCGTGCTGCCCCTGATCCTGGCCGCGGTCGCGGACAGCCGCGACTTCGACATCGATGCCTATCACCTCAAGTCGCAACTGGCGCAGGAGAATGAAGACGGCGACTGAGTCCCGCCGTCCGACTTACTTACACCGGCTTACGTGAAGTTGAGGCGCCTGCGCGGCTTTTCGCGCAGGTCGCCTCGAACGTAGTGTTATGCATCTTTGCGCAGAATTCCGTTCAGAATTTGCAGTACGAATGAAGCGGACTGATCCAGGACGTAAAGGACTATAGCGGCCACAATACCTCCAACTACCGCTTGCAGTATCCAATGCAATCGTTCCTTACCCCGGCGAAAGAACTTGATATTCGGGAAGGCTGCGTTCATAAGCCGAAGTATCAGTTGATTGACATACGCCCAAGTATTTGAGAACACCAACAGCACGAACAGGAAGCTAAAAATCAGCGCGTTCTCTATCGAGAGCAGAGGTGCAATTTTCGCTGCCGCCCATAGACTCAAGAGAAACCCGAAAGTCACTCCAACGAGTTGAACTGAAAACACGGTCCACGCGGTTCGGACCCACCCGTTTCTGTTTCTGGACTTCGCCAGAGTATCTTGGACAGCAGAGAATGAAGCGTCCACCCAGTCTTTGTCATCGGAGGTGACTGTGAGAAATGAGGTGTTTGGCTCTCTTTCGTCCAAACGCAACTCCATGAATGTTCCGAACTGACGGTTAGACCGGAGGCCTTCTCCCGTCTCAAGAGTAAGGAGTACGCGCTCCACAGTCTTCGCTTCCGCGAAATATCGAAGGAGATCGTCGATGGAAAAGACCCGATACCCTTTGTTGTCGAAGCGAATGACGTAAGTGACGAATGCCCCCTTGTCTAGGCGCGCATCGTCAGGGACGTTTGCATTGATCATGGCTGCACGTTCAAGAAAGGTCGAACTGAGTTGAGCCAGGTTCTCCTCGGTAGCCGAGAGGTTTGTAATTTGCTGATCTCTGAGAAAGTGAGCCATCGTTAAACCTCGACGAGTGGAGATGCATAACGTGCAAGCTCAGGGGCGCGGAGACGGCAAGCGAAGCTTGCTGGTGGAGCGTCCCACTGGAGCGTAGTGTTGGGCGACACTACTATGGAGCAATCGGCTTTAACATCTCGCATTTTGTCCAGCCTTCACGCCCCTCGGGCATGCGAACTTGGCACCATTCATTGTTTCCTGTGCGTTCCTTGATTTTTACGTAAGTGCCCTTCCGCATTGTTCGGAGAATGGCTCCCTCCATGCTTGGAGCACTACGTAATTTGACTCCATCAGTCGATAACTCGAAATAGATCCTCCTGGCCGCGCTATCAAGTGACGTGTTCATTAGCGCCTTGCGGAACTCCTCTCGGCCTCTTTCTCGATCTGCTGAATACACCGTGATCTTGAGTGACACCCCCGAAATTCCAACTTCATTAATGAGAAATGCCTCCATTGGTTCCGGGGATGATCCTGGAATTCTGATTTCCTGTTCGGAATATGGATTCAGCAATAGCGGGAGGCGCCTAACAGAGCCTGCACCGTGAACTTCCAAGTAGACTCCATCTGACGGTAGAGAAACCCCATTATTTTCTGTAAAAACAAAGTAGTGAAATCTGTCCCCCCAATATAGGATCATCGGAGCATAGTTCTTATCGTAGGAAATGAGCCTTTGTCTTGGGCTTCCATCAAGGCGCATGATTGTCCCGTCTACATCACGGTCGATTCTCACTGCTAAAGGAAACATCGTTTCCAGACTTGCAAGCGCCGAATCTTGTACTGTTGTAACTATTGTTTCGGTCGAAGAGTCAATCTTTTTTTCGGTACTTTGGCCACTGTCCCTTACTACTGCTTGCGTCTGCTCGGCGCTATCAATAGTCACTTTCTTTACTTCTTCCAAATTGGCCTTGGTTGGGTTGAGTATGGCGATAATTGAGATAGTGAGAATCACAATTAGCACAGCGCCGCCGAGTAGAAATAGCCAGCGCATTCTGTTATGCCGTATCCAGTCTTCTGGTGAAATGTGAGTAGGAAGCATGGTTCCAGTTGCAATTTCTAGCGCCCGGCGCCGCTCGTTCTCTGGGATCGAAGTGATTCTGCTCAGAAGCAGTTTTGCCATTCGTATCCGTTCTCCGGCGAATATGAATACAAGGGCAGCAATCGCATAAGCAGCAAAAGCGTAGGGGCTGGACGCCGCTGTCGGTATTGAACGAATGAATTCTTCCATTTACTGATTTTCCACTATCAAAATATGGTTGCTCAATGTCGCCCAACGTTTAAATTGAGGGGCAGCCCGCTTCTGGGCTGTCCCTCTCGAATGCAGGGTTGGGCGTCGTGTCACGAGACGACTTTTCGAATATCTGAGTCGAGAGAGGCAAGAGCCTTCTTCATTTCAACTGCCAAATCCATGTATGCGTGCTTCTGTTTCAACTCGGTCTTATCTTTGTCCGTGATGAACTCCCAATATTTCTCTGAAACCTCTTTGGGCATTAGTACGACAATATCGGACGTCATATCTGAGGAATAGGAACCTTTCTTCATGCCTTCGGCAAGCTTAGCGAGCGTCTTCTCAAATAAACCTTCCAAGCGAATCCGCTCGGCCTTAAGGTATTCAAGCTTCGCCTCTCGCTTCCACCGATAGTGTCCGAGTACCAAGGTGGAAAAGGGAGCGATGCTTCCGATCACTCCTCCAATAATGACGCCAATCAAAGTGTCAGACATGTTTAGCTCCAGACGTCCAACGTTGCTAATCAGCCGCGCGGTTTTTTGCGTCGGCTGAATTAGTCTTGTTAGCGAAATCTACAGCCTATATTTTTAATTTTTTGGTATGGCCACAGCATCAATAAATTTACCTGTGGATACTATGTTTTTAGATACATCTGACTCTATTTCAACCTCTTCCCCATTGGCATTACCATTGAACTCGTACATTCTGTACCCCCAGACATGTTCAATTTTTGCTACAACATAATAGTCTGGTCCGTATAGATAACGAAGCGAATGCAACATAGGATCTTCTCTTTTTACCTTCAGGAATTGGTCCACAGAGTCTTCCGAAATATTTAGCCTAAAGCGTAAAGCTTTTTTATTTATGAAATAGTTCTCACCAAGAGGGCACAAAAATTCAACTATAATGCCGTTTTCAGTTTGCGCTATGTCCTCCAAATAACCTTTAAAAACAACAGGGTTTTGTGAATTCAATTTAAAAAATCTTTGATATGTATATGTGAAGGCAGTAGCATCAATATCCTTTGGTGGAAAACGAATTGCATTATGCTTATCTGCAATTTGACCTATAGCAAGTTTTTCTTTTTCTTCATTTTTACGAATTAATTCCTTCCTCTCAGCTTCTTTTTTTTCCTGTCGCTCCTCATAAGATGGCTCACATCCAGAAAGAGAAAATATTAGACAGATAATTAACATGATGGACGCAAGGCTAATAGCTTTTATTTTAATGCACGTATTCATATATCGTCCCTCTTATTCGATAACGTTCGACGTAAGGGGCTGGCCGCAGGCCAGTCCCCTTGACGGAGGGGTTAGACCTCTGGCTGGAGAAGTTGCTCGCTGTCATTGACCGATCCCGCGCAGACGAAGACATACCCATCACGCTGCTTGAGTATTGGTTTGTCTTCATAGCAATCGCCTCGGAGAAGGCCATTGCACAAGGGACAGCGAGGCGGATTCATGTAGCCGTAGTGACCGCCACATGCGCAAGGCCGAAAGAGTGCCTCGACCTTGGCGTAGTACGGCAGCCATTGGCGACTGTAATACTGAAACTCCCGCTCGGTAGGCGGAAGAATTCCGCGCCTTTGGGGAAGGCGCCAATCCTTTAGCAGGAGCACCTTCGGGCACTTGGAGCAATAGAGAGCGTCCATGTCAGAGAAGCCGAGATGAAAGATCTCGCCCTGAACTTCCCGATGGCAGGCTTGGCAGACGGCTGCGTGTGCAGACATGAGAGGTCTAACGTAAAGTAGACACCTGTAAAGGTGTATAAACTGGAGCAAGGTGTATAACCTGGAGTGCATATGAGTTCAAGATATTGTTCCGTAATGTTTATTTATTTTAGCCTGCATTATGAATTCTCAAAATACACCTTTTGTGCCAGAGACCCCGGAGTTGTTCGATCAAGTCCGCGACAAAATCTAGATCAAGCATTACAGCATCCGCACCGAGAACGCTTATGCCGACAGAATTAAACGCTTCATTTGGTTTCATGGCAAGCCGTTATCCGATCTGGGGTTTCGGCGCGCCGGTTACTGTCCCAACTGTTGCACCAAGTTACTTTCCAGTTGCACTACGGTGCGCGGGTTGTTTAGCGCATCACCGTTGATCAGAAACACGTCTTCGGCGCGGTCGCCGAGCGTGTTGATCCTTGCGGTGTGCAGGCCGATGTCGAACTCGAGCAGGCAGCGCGCAACGCGTGACAGCAGGCCGGGGCGGTCGCCGGCGATCACCGACAGCACTTTGTAGCTGCCGCGCTCGTCGTCGGCGATGCTGACTTCCGGCGTGATCGGAAAGTGCCGCGACTGGCGGCTGACGCGTCCCTGCACCGGCGCTTCCAGCGGCAGCATTTCCTGCAGCGAGCGGCCGAGTTCGTATTCAATATAGGCGATCAAATCGCGGTACTGCGGTTTCTTGTTGTTCGGATCCACGATCTGGAAGCTATCCAGCGCGTAGCCGTGGCGCGTGGTGCAGATCTTGGCCTCGACGATCGAATAGCTGATGCGTTCGAAAAAACTGCAGATGCGGGCAAACACGTCGCGCCGGTCGCGCGCATAAACCATGACCTGCAATCCTTCGCCGGCGGGGGAAAGGCGCGCCTTGACCACCGGCGCTTCGGTCTCGACACGGTAATTAAGCAAACGCGTATGCCAGGCGATTTCATCGGCATCGTGGCGCAGAAAGTACGAGGTATCGAGCTGCGCCCACAGTTTTTTGTACGCCGTTGCGTCAATCGCGTAGAGCCGCAGTTTTTCACGCGCCGCTTCCTGTCGCTGCTGCATGCTTTCTTCCAGCGATTGCATGCCGTCGCTCAGGCGGCGGTGGGCGGCGCGGAACAGGTCTTCCAGCAGTTTGGCCTTCCACGCGCTCCAGACTTTCGGGCTGGTGCCGCGGATATCGGCGACCGTCAGCAGGTAAAGCGCGGTCAGCCGGCGCTCGTTGCCGACCAGCGCGGCAAAACGCTGGACGACTTCGGGATCGGAGATATCCTGTTTCTGCGCAGTGCTGGACATCACCAGATGATTTTCCACCAACCACGCCACCAGTTCGGCATCCTCGCGCGGCAGCGCGTGATCGCGGCAGAAGCGCAGCGCGTCGGCGCTGCCGAGCCGGGAATGGTCGCCGCCGCGGCCTTTGGCGATGTCGTGGAACAGTCCGGCCAGATACAGCACTTCGGGCCGCGCGAAACCGCTCATCAAACGGCTGCATAATGGAAATTCGTGCGCGAATTCCGGCACCGCGAAGCGCCGCAGGTTGCGCATCACCTTCAGGATGTGTTCGTCCACCGTGTATACATGATACAAATCGTGCTGCATCTGACCGACGATGCGGCCGAACGCCGGAATATAGCGCCCGAGCACGCCGTACTGGTGCATCCGGCGCAACTCGCGCGTGACGCGCGCGCCGCCGCGCAGCAGCTGCATGAACAGTGCGCGGTATGCCGGGTTGCGCCGGAACGCGGGGTTGATGCCGTCGCTGGCGCGCCACAGCGCGCGCAGGGTGTCGGCCGTCATGCCTTTCAGCTCGGGATGCTGTTGCAGCAGCACGAACGCTTCGAGCAGCGCGCCCGGCTCGCGGCGGAACAGATTCTCATCCGCCGCTTCGAGCAATTCGTTATGAACTTGAAAGCGCGCATTGAGTTCATGTCGCGCGGCGGTGCGCGACGGTATGATCATGGCCCCAAGGTTCTGCAACACGATAGTATTAATCTGGCGCACTTCCATCGCGGTGCGGTAAAAATCCTGCATCAGATGTTCGCTGGCGCGCTGGTGTGCGGAATCGCGGTACCCCATCTGTGTTGCAAGCGTGGCTTGCGTGTCAAATACCAAACGTTCTTCATGCTGTCTTGCCAGATAGTGCAAATGAACGCGTAAATTTTGTAGAAACGATTCATGGCGCCGCAGGCGGACCGCTTCTCCGCGCGTGATGATGCCGTGACTGACGAGATCGCTCCAACGCGCACCGATGCCGGCAGCTTTGCTGATCCATAGAATGTTGTGCAGGTCGCGCAGTCCGCCGGCGCATTCCTTGAGATTGGGTTCCAGGTTGGTATCCTGATAGCGTGCGTGGCGCTGTTCCTGTTCGAACTGCTTGGCCCGATAAAATTGCTGAGGATCAAGCACGCGTTGGAACGATTTTTCAAAATTTAGAAACAACTTGCGACCACCGATCAGGTGGCGCGCCTCAAGCAGACTGGTTTGCACCGTGACGTCCTGTTGTGACAGCGCAATACACTCCTCGACAGTGCGGACGCTATGACCAACCTCAAGCCCGATGTCCCACAGCATGCCGATAAATTGCTCAATAGGCGCCGCCGCCAGCGCGGTATTCGGCACCAATATCAGCAAATCGACATCGGAGTGCGGATAAAGCCGGCCGCTGCCATAACCGCCGACTGCGACCAGTGCGAGTTCCGCCGGCACCTCAAGTTGTTGCCAGACATTGCGTAATTGGGCGTCGATAAGCTGCCGGTGACGGCGCAGGAGGTCGGTGGCAGAGCCCGTCTCAAAATAGCGGCTGCGCAGCCGTTCGCGTTGCTCGATCAACCGTGCGCGCCAGCGTACAGCTTGTGCTTGCAATCCCTGTTCAGAAATGTTGATTGCGGGCGCCGTGCTAGCCATGGTGCTGAGCAAATTCCGGTGCCGGCGGTGCCTGTGGCGACAGGGTCAGCACTTCGAACCCCTCCGGCGTTACCAGTACCGTGTGCTCCCACTGCGCGGACAAACTGTGATCCTTGGTCACTATCGTCCAGCCGTCGGCGAGCTGGCGAATAGGCGCGGCGCCGGCATTGATCATCGGTTCCACCGTGAACGTCATGCCCGCTTCCATGACAAGGCCGGTACCAGGTTGTCCATAATGCAATACCTGCGGCTCTTCGTGAAACCTGCGGCCGATACCATGGCCGCAGAACTCGCGCACTACGCTGAAGCCATGTCGTTCGGCGCAGCTTTGTATCGCATGTCCGATGTCGCCGAGCCGGGCGCCGGCACGCACCTTGCCGATGCCGCGCCACATGCAGTCATGGGTGATTTCACACAAGCGCTTTGCCTGCACCGACGGCGACCCGACGTAGAACATGCGGCTGGTGTCGCCGTGCCAACCGTCTTTGATGACCGTAACATCAATATTGATGATGTCACCGGCTTTCAATTTTTTCTCCCCCGGCACACCGTGACAGACCACATGATTAACCGAGGTACAGATTGATTTGGGGAACGGCGGATAGCCGGCCGGTGCGTAGTTAAGCGGCGCCGGGATCGTGTGCTGCACGTTTACGATGTAGTCGTGGCACAGCCGGTCGAGTTCGCCGGTGGTGACGCCGGGCTTGACGTGCGGCGCAATGAAGTCGAGCACTTCGGCCGCCAGCCTGCCGGCAATGCGCATTTTCTCGATTTCTTCCGGCCGTTTAATCGTGATGTTCATGAATAGCTGACACAAATTACAGGGAATTCAAAAAGGTAGGGATTCTATTCTGATTTGCAATCGGCATGGAATAACATCTGTCCGGTGATTCGGTAGATTGCCATAAGTCATGCCTCATGGTTGAGTAAAAATCTTTAAAGATGATACAATTACGCGCTTTCTGAAAGGGCGATTGACGAGCTTTCAGGCGGCAAATACACACATCTGCCACGGTCAGGGTGCCCGGCAACGGGTCAAATGCGGTGGATGGCGGACTAACCCTAACGGAGTAATTATGGCGACTAGCATGCGTGAAATGCTGGAGTGTGGCGTCCATTTTGGACATCAGACCCGGTATTGGAATCCCAAGATGGCCCCCTTCATTTTCGGCCATCGCAATAAAATCCACATTATCAATCTTGAAAAAACGCTCGCACTCTATCAGGAGGCGCTCAAATTCGTGCGTCAATTGACCGCCAGCAAAGGCGTGATTCTGTTCGTTGGCACCAAGCGGCAGGCGCGCGAAATCATCCGCGAAGAGGCGCAGCGTTGCACGACCCCTTATGTCGATCATCGCTGGCTCGGCGGGATGCTGACCAATTACAAGACCGTCAAGCAATCGATCAAACGGCTGAAGGATATGGAAGCGATGGCCAAGGACGGCTCGTTCGACAAGATGTCCAAAAAAGAAGCGCTCAATTTTCAGCGTGAAATCGTCAAGCTCGATCGCAGTCTGGGCGGGATCAAGGACATGAACGGCCTGCCCGATGCTTTGTTCGTAGTTGACGTCGGTTATCACAAGGGTGCCGTCGCCGAAGCGAAGAAACTCGGCATTCCGATTATCGCGGTAGTTGATACCAATCATAACCCTGAAGGTATTGATTACGTGATCCCCGGAAACGACGACTCGAGCCGCGCGATCCAGCTTTACGCACGCGGCATCGCGGATGCGGTGCTGGAAGGCCGCAGCCAGATCATTAACGAGATTGTCAGCGATGATGAGTTCGTCGAGGTTGAAGAGGCCATCGAAGCCGCCGCCACGTGAGTGAACGGCTTACCCGTTAACAAAAGGGGCGGATGCCCCTTTTTTTGAACATTTTGGAGAGAAAATGGCGGAAATCACCGCTGGAATGGTCAAGGAGCTGCGCGACAAGACCGACGCGCCGATGATGGAATGCAAAAAAGCCCTCGCCGAAGCCGGCGGCGACGCGCTCAAGGCGGAAGAAATTCTGCGCGTCAAGCTCGGCAATAAAGCGAGTAAGGCGTCGGCGCGTATTGCGGCGGAAGGCGTGGTCGCGACTTATGTATCGGCTGACGCCAAGCTGGGCGCCATCGCCGAAGTCAACTGTGAAACCGATTTTGTCGCCAAAAGCGCGGATTTTCTCGCGTTCGCAAGAAAAATTGCTGAGCTGGCGGCGGTGAAAAACCCGCCGGATGTGGCCGCACTGTCGGCGCTGCCGTTTGACGGAACCACGGTCGAAGAGGCGCGCAAGGCACTGGTTGGAAAGATCGGCGAAAACGTGTCGTTGCGGCGCTTTGAGCGCGTCGCGTCGCGCGGCCGCATTTCAACCTATGTTCATGGCGGAGCCAAGGTCGGCGTGCTGGTTGATCTAACCGGCGGTGACGAAGCGCTTGCGAAGGATATTGCGATGCACATCGCGGCGATCAAACCGGTGGCATTGTCGAGGGAGCAGATTCCCGCTGATATCGTCGAGCGTGAGCGCGCGATCGCGCAGGCCAAGGCGGTGGAATCCGGTAAACCCGCCAATATTGTCGAGAAGATGGTCGAGGGCAGCGTGCAGAAATTCCTGAAGGAAGTCACCCTGCTCGGCCAGCCGTTCGTCAAGGACGACAAACTGACCGTCGAGCAGCTGCTGAAGGGCAAAAATGCGCAGGTCAACGCGTTCATGCTCTATGTGGTTGGTGAAGGCATTGAAAAGCGCAGGGATGATTTCGTGGCCGAAGTGATGGCGCAAGCCGGCCAGGCCAGGGGTAAAGAGGGCGTCAAGGCATAAGCAATGTCCGATCAACCCGCGTACAAGCGTATTCTGCTCAAGCTCAGCGGCGAAGCGCTGATGGGCGAAGACAGTTACGGCATCAATCGGCCAACGCTCGAGCGCATCGTCGCCGAAATCTCAGGGGTCATCGATCTTGGTGTCGAAATCGCCGTGGTCATCGGCGGCGGCAATATTTTTCGCGGCGTAACATCAGCGGCGGCCGGCATGGATCGCGCGACCGCGGATTATATCGGCATGCTGGCAACGGTGATGAACGCGCTGGCATTGCAGGATGCGATGCGCCGCTTCAACCTGGTCAGCCGCGTCCAGTCGGCGCTCAATATCGAACAGGTCGCCGAACCGTATATCCGCGGCAAGGCGATGCGTTATCTGGAGGAAGGAAAAATCGTCATCTTTGCGGCCGGCACCGGCAATCCGTTTTTCACGACCGACACCGCGGCCGCGCTGCGCGGCATGGAAATGAACGTGAATCTGGTATTGAAGGCGACCAAGGTCGACGGCGTCTATACCGAGGATCCCCGCACCAACCCGGAAGCCAGGCGTTATCAGAGCGTGACGTTTGATGAAGCCATTATAAAGAAACTGAAGGTCATGGATGCCACGGCGCTTACGCTGTGCCGGGATCAAAAACTCCCGATCAACGTGTTCAGCATCTTCAAGACCGGGGCGCTCAAGCGCGTGGTGACCGGCCAGGATGAGGGGACCTTTGTCCATTCTTAGCGGAGGAATCCATGATCGCTGACGTCAAAAAATCCGCCGAACAAAAAATGAAGAAGTCTCTGGAGACGCTGAAAGCGGATCTCGGCAAAGTACGTACCGGTCGCGCCCATACCGGTATGCTCGACCATGTGCAGGTCGACTATTACGGTACGCCGACGCCACTCGGCCAGATTGCAAACGTCACCTTGCTCGATGCACGGACCATCGGCGTTACACCGTGGGAAAAACAGATGACGAACGCGATTGAAAAGGCGATCCGCGAATCGGATCCCGGTCTTAACCCGGCGACGGTGGGTGATACCGTGCGGGTGCCGATGCCGGCGCTGACCGAAGAACGCCGCCGCGATATGATCAAGGTCGTGCGCGGTGAAGCCGAAAACGCGCGCATTGCGGTGCGCAATATTCGTCGCGACGCCAACAACCATCTCAAGGAATCGCTCAAGCAGAAGAAAATAGCCGAGGACGAGGAGCGCCGCGCCCAGGATGAGGTGCAGAAACTGACCGACCGTCATATCTCGGAAATCGATAAATTGCTGGCCGCGAAAGAGGCTGACTTGAGCGCGGTGTGAGGGATTGATGCCAATTCCCAGTTCCACTATCGCAATACCGGAGATGCGAGATGTTCCGCGGCACATCGCAATCATCATGGATGGCAACGGCCGCTGGGCGAAACAGCGTTTCCTGCCGCGCATTGCCGGTCACAAGCGCGGCGTTGAAAACGTGCGCAACGCGGTGCGTGCATGCGTGGAACGCGGCGTCGAGTTCCTGACCCTGTTTGCATTCAGCAGCGAGAACTGGCGTCGTCCGCAGGAAGAGGTGTCCCTGTTGATGCAGCTGTTCGTGGCCGCGCTTGAACAGGAAATCGCGAAACTGCATGAAAACGGCATCCGCTTCAAGGTCATCGGCGATCTGTCACGCTTCGAGCCGCAGATCGTTCGACTCGCCACGGACGCCGAACAGTTGACGCGCAATAACACGCGACTGACATTGACGGTTGCCGCCAACTATGGCGGGCGCTGGGATATCATCCAAGCGGTCAACCGCATGTTGCACGGACAGCCGGAGCTTGCGAATGGGTTCGGTGAAGCCGATTTATCGCCTTATTTGTCGATGGCGTACGCGCCGGAACCCGATCTTTTTATCCGCACCGGCGGCGAACAACGCATCAGCAATTTTCTGCTGTGGCAACTGGCCTATACCGAAATGTATTTTACGGACACATTGTGGCCGGATTTCGATACCGCGGCGCTGGAACGGGCGCTTGTTTCCTACCGACAACGCGAACGTCGTTTTGGGCGTACCAGCGATCAATTGCAAAGCGCGCCGGACATTGTTCGCAAAATCACCGTTGCGGATTAGACCGGTCGCGGCCGGCATGTGAGCATGCTCAGACAACGCGTCCTGACCGTGGCCGTTGCACTGCCGCTGTTTCTGGCGGCGCTTTTTTATTTGCCGAATCGGTGGTGGGATGCAGTGATCGCCGTATTGATACTCGCAAGTGGCAACGAATGGTCAAGGCTGGCGCGATTCAGGACGGCCACACGCGTTTTATTCCTGGTTCTTCTGACCGTAGGCTGCGGTATGCTGGCGGTGTTGACCAATCATGCCGTGGAGCGATGGATTTATTGCGCCAGCCTGGCGTTCTGGTGCGTGGCCGCCCCTTGTTGGCTGGGATTCAAATGGCGCGCGCATGCTGTGGCGCTGGCTATTGCGGGTATTATCGTCCTGCTGCCGACGTGGCTGGCGTTGGCGCGATTGCAGCAGGAACCGTCACGGTTGCTGACCATGCTCGCGGTAATCTGGATTGCGGATACCGCGGCGTTCTTTACCGGAAAACTATGCGGTAAGCACAAACTTGCCGCCCAAATCAGTCCCGGCAAGACGTGGGAAGGGGTAGCGGGCGCGCTGGTGGCGGTTGCGTTATATGCGTGGTTGGTGAGCCTGGCTTCTTCAGTGCCGCACAACAGTGTTATGACGATTATGGGTGTATTTTTAGCAATGACGGTACTGAGCATTGCCGGCGATTTGTTTGAATCATGGCTCAAACGTGCGGCCGGCGTGAAGGACAGCGGCAATTGGCTGCCGGGGCACGGCGGGATCCTGGACCGCATCGACGGTGTAACGGCGGCGCTGCCATTCGCGGCTTTGTTGTACGCGGGGGGCTCATCATGAGCAGACCGCAGAACATCGTGGTACTGGGCTCGACCGGCAGCGTCGGCGTCAACACGCTCGATGTGATTGCACGTCATCGCGAGCGTTTCCATGTCGTTGCATTGACGGCGAATCGCCAGGCGGACAGGTTGTTCGAGCAGTGCATACGTTTCATGCCGGAATATGCGGTGCTTAATGACGCCGCTGCAGCCGAATTGCTCGCGCGCCGATTGCGCGAGGCGCGACTTGAGACCCGTGTCCTGTGCGATGACGGCGCACTGGAAATGCTGGTCGCGTTACCGCAGGTTGACACCGTGATGGCGGCGATCGTCGGCATCGCCGGATTGCGCGCGACTTACGCCGCGGTGTGCGGCGGTAAGCGGGTGCTGTTGGCAAACAAGGAAGCGCTGGTCACTGCCGGTGGTATTTTCATGGACGCAGTGCGCAAGCACAACACGACGTTGATTCCGATCGACAGTGAACACAACGCCGTCTTTCAGGTGCTGCCAGTGAACACCCGAAGCGATCCTGCGTCCGCCGGAGTGCGCCGCATTCTGCTGACGGCTTCGGGCGGACCGTTTCGGACGCTCGATCCGGCACAACTGGTTCACGTCACTCCGGAGCAGGCATGCGCCCATCCGAACTGGGTGATGGGGCGCAAGATTTCGGTTGATTCCGCAACCATGATGAACAAGGGACTGGAAATAATCGAAGCAAGTTGGCTGTTCGACATGCCGGAGTCGAACATCGACGTCGTGATTCATCCCGAAAGCGTAATCCACTCGCTGGTCGAGTACGTTGACGGTTCGCTGCTGGCGCAACTCGGCAACCCCGACATGCGCACACCGATTGCTTTTGCGCTCGGCTATCCGCAGCGCATCGAGGCTGGCGTCGCGTCGCTCGATCTGGCGCGTATCGGCAGCTTGAATTTCATTACACCGGATGCCGGGCGCTTCCCGTGCCTGTCGCTCGCGCGGCAGGCACTGCGCGCCGGCGGCGGCACGCCGACGCTGTTAAACGCGGCGAATGAAATGGCGGTGGCGGCGTTTCTTGCCCGTGAACTGCCTTTCAGTCTGATCCCGGCGCTGATCGAGCATGTGCTTGAGACGGTTACCGTGGAACCCTTGCGCGCTCTTGAGGACGTGTTCCGCGCCGACCTTACCGCGCGCGAATACGCGCAATCCTGGCTTGAACGTAGCCACACTGCGGCTAACACGCGCGTACTGGCGGGGTAACCGGCGGTGAATTTGCTGATTACAATCACAGCCTTCGTATTCGCACTCGGCGTGCTGGTCGTGGTGCATGAATTCGGACATTATTGGGTGGCGCGCTGGTGCGGCGTAAAAGTGCTGCGCTTTTCGGTCGGGTTCGGCCGGGTAATCGCCAGCCGGAAAATCGGCCCCGACCGTACCGAATGGGCGATTGCAGCATTCCCGCTCGGCGGTTACGTCAAGATGCTCGATGAACGCGAGGGCGCGGTTGCCCCGCATGAATTGCCCCGCGCGTTCAACCGCCAGCCGGTCCACCGCCGATTTCTCATCGTGCTGGCCGGTCCGGTCGCCAATTTTCTGCTGGCGATCCTGCTTTACTGGGTGATGTTTATGCACGGAGTGCCCGGTATGAAGCCGGTGATCGGAGCGGTGACGCCGGGATCGCCGGCAGCCGTCGCGCAATTCACGCCGGGAGAAATCATCACCAGCATCGGCCCGGAAAGCGTCGACAGCTGGGAAGATGCGCGTTGGCTGCTGCTTAAATATGCAACCCAGCGCGCCGTCGTGCCTGTGGAGGCCAGGACCGGACATGGCGGTATCGTGCTGCACCGGCTTGATCTGTCGCGATTTGACGTTGCCAATCTTGATGCCAACTTTCTCGATACGATCGGATTTACGAGGCTGCAACCGTTGTTACCGCCGGTCATCGACAAGATGGTGGCGGGTGGGCCGGCGGAACGCGCCGGGTTGCGGGTGGGTGACGAGATTGTCGCGATCGGCGATCAAAAAATGGAGGACATCAGCCAGGCCATCCGCATCATCCGGACGAACCCGGAGAAACCGTTACTGTTTCGAGTCAGACGCGATGGCAATACGGTTATTGATATCAGCGTGACTCCCGACATTCGCGCCAACGATGACGGCGGTCGAGGCGGCCACATCGACGCAATGCTGCGGGCCAGGGAGGGCGCACTCGCAGACTATGTGGTCAATGTTCGTTACGGACCGGTTGAGGGCATGGCAAGAGCCGCTTTCAAGACGTGGGACACCTCGATATTCAGCCTGAAGATGCTGGGGAAAATGCTGATCGGGGAGCTATCATTCAAAAACCTGAGCGGGCCGATTACAATTGCCGACTATGCCGGACAATCGGCCCAGGTCGGATGGATCCCATACCTGATGTTCATGGCATTGATCAGCATCAGCCTTGGAGTAATCAATCTATTACCCATTCCGTTATTGGATGGCGGACATTTAATGTATTATATATTTGAAATTTTTAAGGGAAGTCCGGTTTCGGACAAAGCCATGGTGATCGGCCAGAACATCGGCATGGCCCTGCTGTTCGTGCTCATGGCTTTTGCCTTATACAACGACATTACACACCTTATTTCCCACGGTTAGAAATGCATATCTTCCGCCGTTTATTGTTATTGGCCGGTATCGTGATTGCATCGGGCGCCTACGCCTTCGATCCGTTCGTCATAAAGGACATCCGCGTAGAGGGCATCCAGCGTACTGAAGCGGGTACGGTATTTAATTATTTACCGGTCAAGGTCGGCGACACCATGACCGAAGAAAAAGCGACCCAGGCGATCCGCAGCCTGTACGCGTCGGGTTTTTTCAAAAATGTAAAGATTTCGGCTGATGGCGACATACTGATCGTGACACTGGAGGAAAGGCCTTCGATCGCCCAAATCAGTTATAACGGCATCAAGGCGTTCAAGACCGAGGAGCTGACAAAAGCATTGAAACAGGTCGGATTGGCGGAGGGACGCTTTTTTGACCGGTCAGTGCTTGACCAGGCGGAACAGGAGCTCAAGCGTCAGTATGTGAGCAACGGCAGATACTCGACAACGGTCACGACCACGGTGACTCCGCTGGAAAACAACCGCGTCAATATCAAATTTGACGTGGTCGAGGGAGACTCCGCGAAAATCCGGAAAATCAATATCATCGGCAATAAGGTATTCGCGGAGAAGGAGTTGCTCAAGCAATTCGCCTTACGTACGCCGGGCCTGCTGACTTGGTACACCAAGGAAGACCAGTATTCAAAACAAAAACTTTCCGCGGACCTGGAAAAATTGCGCTCGTATTATCTCGACCGCGGTTACCTGGAATTCAATATTGATGCGACGCAAGTGTCGATTACGCCCGACAAAAAAGACGTCTACATCACCATTGGTGTAAGTGAAGGGCCGCAATATACCGTTTCTGAAATAAAGCTTGGCGGAGAGCTTTTGATTTCGGAAGAGGAAGCGCGCAAATTAATCACACTTCACCCCAGCGATGTTTTTTCCCGCGCCAGGCTCAATGAATCGAGCAAGGCGATCAGCGACCGCCTTGGTGACGATGGTTATGCGTTTGCCAATGTTAACGCGGTGCCGGAACTCGATCGTGAAAAACATCAGGCCTCATTCACTTTTTATGTCGATCCGGGCCGGCGCGTTTATATCAGGCGCATCAATATTTCGGGAAACACCAAGACCAAAGACGAGGTGATCCGGCGCGAGTTTCGCCAGGCCGAGGGCGGCTGGTATTCGGCGAACAAAATCGAGAAATCGAAGGAGCGGATCAAGAGACTCGGCTATTTCGATGACGACAGCCTCAACGTCGAAACGCAGAACGTGCCGGGAACGGCCGATCAGATCGACATCAATTTAAGCGTCAAGGAAAAGCCCACCGGCAGCATCATGATAGGCGCCGGCTACAGCACGACGGACAAGATCATCCTGAGCGGAGGAGTGTCGCAGCAGAACATCTTTGGTACCGGCAATCATGTGAGTCTGCAGGTCAACACCAGCCATGTCAGCAATGTCTACTCGCTGTCGTTCGTCAATCCCTACTGGACATCCGACGGCATCAGCCGCAGCTACAGCATCTACAAGCGCGCCTCCACTCCCAGTGCGCTGAACCTCGGTGATTACCGCACCTCGACGATAGGGGCCAGCGTAGGGTTCGGCGTCCCGATCAGCGAAATCGATGCCGTGCAGCTGGGGCTCGGCTATGAATCGACTTCAATTACGACCTATCAGGCCGACGTCTGCTGTGATGTGAACGGAAATCTCGTCCTGTCGGATATCAGTCCGCCCCAGATTGTCGATTACGTCAACACCTTCGGTGAAACCAGTACTTCGCTGACGGGCAGCATCGGGTGGGCGCGCGACAGCCGCGACAGCGCGACCTGGCCCACGAAAGGAACCTCTCAGGGTGCGTCGCTTGCAGTGGCCATGCCGGGTGGATCGTTGAGATACTATCAGACGCAATACCAATACGACCGGTATTTTCCCCTGTCGTCGGTCTTCACCTTTCACGGCAGCGCCGGGATCGGCTACGGCCATGGCTACGATGGCGATCCGCTGCCTTTCTTCAAGAATTACTATATCGGCGGGCCGTCTTCGGTGCGCGGATACCAGGCATCGACCATCGGCCCCAAGGACATCAACGAAAATCCCCTCGGGGGATCGCATCGTCTGTCCGGAACAGCCGAGGTGCTGTTTCCAGTCAGCCTGATCGCTCCGAATCTGCTGCCGGATGACAAATCGGTGCGCATCAGCGCCTTTGTCGATACCGGGATGGTTGGTGAAAATTATGCGCCGGGCGATCTGCGCGTCTCGGTCGGGATAGGAGCAACATGGACATCACCGTTCGGCCCCCTGAAAGTCAGCGTTGCGAAACCCTTCAGGTCCCAGTTCGGCGATCAGACGCAGGTTTTGCAGTTTACCTTCGGCCAGCAGTTCTGACCGGACGTTCGATTATGCGCATAGCTCAAGTGAGAAGGAGACCAAATTGAACCCGAACCAGTACAAATGGTGGTTGCTGATTCTGGGACTGATCCTCGGCGCCAATGCGCTGGCCCAGACATCGGATCTGAAGATCGGCTTCATCGACATGGATCGCATCCGCAAGGAATCGGCTCCCGCCGACCGCGCTTTCAAGAAACTGAAGAAGGAATTCGATCCGCGCGGGCAGGAACTCGACAGGATGGGGCAGCAAATAAAATCATTGCAGGCGCAACTGGAAAAAGAGGGGCTGACGATGAGCGAAAACGACCGGCGCGCCAAGGAACAGGAGCTTGCCCGTTTAAGCCGCGACTTGCAGCGCTCCCAACGCGAGTTTCAGGAGGATGTGAATTTGCGGCAGAATGAAGAGTACTCGGCGCTGATCGAGCTCACCAGCAAGGTCGTGAAGCAGATTACCGAAACGGAAAAATACGACTTGATCTTGCAGGACGCCGTTTATCACAGTCCGCGCATCGATATCACCGACAAGGTTCTGAAAGCGCTCGCCACGGAGAAATAGCATTGGTGCCGGGGTAGAACCCTCCGATGGGGCCGTACGCCGGGCATCAGCATAACGACGGACAACGATTTTGACCAGACGAAAATTCTGCACGCTTGCGGAAATCGTCAAACGCTTCGGCGGCGAGTTGATCGGCCGCGGCGGTATCCGGATATGCCAGGTCGGGGCACTGGAATCCGCGCAAGCCGGCGAAATCGCGTTTTTATCGCAACCAAGATTTCTGCCGCAACTCGCCGAAACCCGCGCCAGCGCGGTAATCGTCGGCCCGGAAACGCGCGATGCCACGCATCTGCCGCGCATAGTCAGCGAAAATCCCGCCGCGTATTTTGCCAAAGTTTCGGCGTTCTTCAATCCGCCGATGGCGGTCAAGGGCGGCATTCATCGCAGCGCGATCGTTGACAAGACGGCGCGCATTCCGGCCAGCGCCAGCGTTGGACCCTGCGCGGTGCTCGGGAAAAATGTCCGGCTCGGCGCACGCGCGGTGATCGGCGCCGGTTGTTATGTCGGGGATGACGCGGCAATCGGCGAAGACACGCGATTGCATGCCAACGTCACGATTTATCACGCCTGTCATATCGGCGCGCGTTGTTTGGTACACTCCGGTGCTGTCATCGGCGCGGACGGCTTCGGCATCGTAAAAGAAGATGGGGCGTGGAAAAAAATCCCGCAAATCGGCCGTGTATTGATTGGAGATGATGTGGAGATCGGCGCCAATACCACGATCGATCGCGGTGCGATCGACGACACCGTAATCGAGGACGGCGTCAAGCTCGACAACCAGATTCAGATCGGGCACAACGTTCATATCGGCGCGCATACCGCGATTGCGGCATGTGTCGGCATCGCCGGCAGTGCGAAGATCGGCAGACATTGCGCGCTGGGAGGGGCATCGATGATCTACGGGCATATCACGATTGCCGACCGGGTAAATGTTTCGGCCGGGACGCTGATCATGAAGTCGTTGCCCCAGGCCGGAACTTATACCGGGGTTTATCCGTTCTCGAGCCACCGGCGCTGGCTGAAGAACGCCGCCCACTTGCGTCAACTTGACGAGCTGGCCGATAAGGTCCGCGAACTCGAACACAGACTCGTTACTTCGAAAAGGAAGCAGTCATGAGCAGTATGGACATCCGCCGGATCATGGATTACCTGCCGCACCGCTATCCGTTCCTGCTGGTGGACCGGGTACTGTCGTGCGAGCCGGGCAAGAACATCGTCGCGCTCAAGAACGTGACGATCAACGAACATTTCTTCGTCGGGCATTTCCCGCGCTTTCCGGTGATGCCCGGCGTGCTGATCATCGAAGCGCTCGCGCAGACCGCGGCGATCCTGTCGTTCCAGACCCACGGCGAAAAGGTGGACGGCAATTCCCTCTATTATTTTGTCGGTATCGACAAGGCGCGTTTCAAGAAGCCGGTGGTGCCGGGCGATGCTATGACGATGCACGTCGAGATGACGCGTTATGCGCGCGGCATCTGGTGGTTCAAATCCCACGCCAGGGTCGGCGACCAGATCGTCAGCGAGGCCGACCTGATGTGCACGCTGCGCTCGACCAGCAACGATAATAAAGACGAGGACTGAGGCGGTGGCCGGGATTCATCCCACCGCGATCGTTGATTCCGGTGCGCAGCTTGCTGACGACGTCGAAATCGGCGCCTACGCGCTGATCGGCCCGCACGTCGAGATCGGCGCCGGCACCCGCGTCGGCCCGCACGCCGTGATCAAGGGCCGCACCAGAATCGGCCGCAACAACCGCATTTTCCAGTTCGTCTCGCTTGGCGAGGAGCCGCAGGACAAGAAATATAAGGGGGAACCGACGCGGCTCGAAATCGGCGACGGCAACACCATCCGCGAATTCTGCACCTTCAACTGCGGCACCGCGCAGGACGCCGGCGTCACGCGGCTCGGCAATGGCAACTGGATCATGGCCTACGTGCATCTGGCGCACGATTGCCAGGTCGGCGATCACACCATTTTCGCCAACGGCGCGCAGCTCGCCGGCCACGTCCACGTCGGCGATCATGCGATTCTCGGCGGCTTCACGATGGTGCACCAGTTCTGCCGCGTCGGCGCCCACAGCATCACCGGCATCAGCTCCGTCCTGCTGCAGGACGTACCACCGTTCGTCACCGCCTCCGGCAGTCCCGCTTCGCCGTACGGAATCAACAGTGAAGGATTGAAACGACGCGGCTTCTCCGCCGATGCGATCGCCGCCATCAAACGCGGCTACAAAACGCTTTACAAATCCGGGCTGACGCTCGAAGACGCGAAACAGGAAATCGCCGCGCAGGTGTCGGCGTGCCCGGAACTGCAGCTGCTGCTCGATTTTCTCGCCGATTCGACGCGTGGCATCGTCCGCTGAACAGCCCGCGCCGGCGGCGCGTAACCTCACGATCGGAATGGTGGCCGGAGAAACCTCCGGCGATCTGCTCGGCGCGGAGCTAATCAAGGCGCTGCGCGAACTGCGTCCGGAATTGCGCTTCACCGGCATCGGCGGGCCGCGCATGGAAGCGGCCGGTATGGAAGTGCTGTTCCCGCTGGAGAAGCTCGCGGTGCGCGGTTACATCGAAGTGCTGCGGCATCTGCCGGAGATCTTCTCGATCCGGCGCCGGCTGCGCCGGCATTTCCTGGCGCAGCCGCCGGCCGCTTTCATCGGCATCGATGCGCCGGACTTCAATCTGGGACTGGAACTCGACCTCAAGGCACGCGGCATTCCGACCATACATTACGTGAGTCCGCAAATCTGGATGTGGCGCGGGAAGCGCATCCACAAGATCAAGCATGCGGTCAGCAAAATGCTCACGTTGTTTCCGTTCGAGCTGCCGCTCTACGAGCGGGCCGGGATCGACGCCGCGTTCGTCGGTCATCCGCTCGCCGATCTGCTGGAAAAGATTCCGCCGCGCGCTATCCTGCGCGAGCAGCTCAAGCTGCCGGCAACGGTGCCGGTGGTGGCGCTGCTGCCGGGCAGCCGCCAGAGCGAAGTCGGACACCTCGCCGATGTCTTCATTCAAACCGCGTGGAAGATCCACCAGCGCATGCCGGAAGCGGTATTTCTGGTGCCGCTCGCGACGCGCGAAACGCGCACCCAGTTCGAAAATATTCTGTACCGCCATCCATGGGCCTACGAGCTGCCGCTGACCATCATGTTCGGACACGCGCACGATGCGATGGCTGCCGCCGATGTCGTGCTGCTGGCGTCCGGCACCGCGGCGCTTGAAGCAGCCTTACTCAAACGCCCGATGGTGATTGCCTATCGCATGCCGGCGCTCAGTCACTGGTGGCTAAAGGGGAAGGGGTATTTGCCCTATTACGGGCTGCCCAACATCCTGTGCGGCGAATTCGTGGTGCCGGAGCTGATCCAGCATGACGCAACGCCGGATAATCTGAGCCAAGCGGTGTTCAATCTGCTGGCTGACGAAACCGTGCGCGAACGGCTGGAACGCAAATTCACGGCTCTCGGCGCGAGCCTGCAGCGCGGGGCGTCGCGGCGCGCGGCCGAGGCGGTGCTGCCGCTGATCGGTGGATGAGGGCGCATGAACAATTTGGTCTGCGGCGTGGACGAAGCGGGGCGCGGGCCGCTGGCCGGCCCGGTCTACGCGGCGGCGGTGATTCTGGCGCCGTATTCGGTGTTCAAGGGATTGACCGATTCCAAGCAGGTCGGCGTTGCTCGGCGCATCGCGCTCGCAATTGAAATCAAGGCGCAGGCGGTGGCGTGGGCGGTCGCCAGCGCATCGGTCGAAGAAATAGACACGTTTAACATTCTGCGGGCGACGCTGCTCGCGATGAAACGCGCGGTCGAGGCATTGTCCGTCAAGCCGCGCGAAGTGCTGGTGGACGGCCTGCATTTTCCCAAGCTCGACGTGCCGGCGCGCGCGATCGTGCGCGGCGACAGCAGCGTGGCGGCGATCTCGGCGGCGTCCATTCTCGCCAAGGTCGAGCGCGACCACCTGATGATGGAATTGCACGAACGCTATCCGCAGTACGGCTTCGACCGCCACAAAGGTTACCCGACCCCGGACCATCTGGCGGCGTTGCGCGAGCATGGCGTCTGCGCGATACATCGCCGTACCTTCGCACCGGTACGCGAGTTGCTGCCGCCGTGAAGCGCATCGCATCTGCCGACAATCCGCACTACAAGGCGCTGCTCAAGCTTGCGCAGAACGCGCGCGAGCGCAAGCGGCAAAGCAGAGCGCTGCTCGACGGTGTTCATTTGGTCGAAGCCTGTCGTGACCACTGCGGCAAGCCGGAACTCATCGCCGTCAGCGACAGCGGATTCGAAAATCCGGAAATCAAAACTCTGCTCGCACCATTGGAGGCGAAGAAATTAGATTCCCTCTCCCTCCGGGAGAGGGTGAAGGGTGAGGGAAGCGGCAAACTTGCCAGTATTCCAAAGGGGGTCGTGGAAGTACTGATACTCGCGGACAATCTCTTCAAACGCCTATCGACGGTCGAAACCCCGACCGGCATCCTTGCGGTGATTGCAAAGCCCAAACCGATGGCGTCTAAACTAACTGAAACTTGTATTTTGCTTGAAGACATACAGGACGCAGGCAACCTCGGCTCGATCCTGCGCAGCGCGGCGGCGGCGGGGGTGAAGGAAGTTTTTCTTTCAAAATATTCGGTCGATGCCTGGTCGCCGCGCGTGCTGCGCGCCGGCATGGGTGCGCACTTCCTGTTGAACATTCACGAAGACAGCGACCTGATCGCAGTCGTGCGCGGGTTCAAGGGAAAAGTGCTGGCCGCGACTCAAAAAGCTTCCAAGTCATTGTTCGACGCCGATTTGCGTGGGCCCGCTGCATTTGCATTCGGCAACGAAGGCAGCGGCCTTTCACCGGAAATGCTTGGCGCCGCTGATGAGGCCATTGCTGTTCCAATGGCACACGATATTGAATCGCTGAATGTTGCAGCAGCCATGGCTATCTGTTTATTCGAACGAACGCGGCAACTGCGCTAGCGTCCGAATCTTGGTTGGCTCTCCAACCCGGGCAGATCTGGGCATTGGAAAGAGATTATTCCGATCTCTTGACGCGGTTCGCAAAACTTTTCTGGTCACAGCGAACTGCCATTGGCAAATACCTGTTCGATGGACAGCGTCACTTCGATTTCTTCTATGATCTTTTCCTGGCGCAAAGCGTTGCGTTTGAGCGCAAGACCATCGAGCTTTTCATCCAGGCGGTCGAGAGCGTTTTCCATGTGTGCCAAGCGTTGATGGTTCTCCACCGCAAATGACTCATAGATCAACCCATACAAGGTTGCCAGCAGGTATTGATCAAGCAATTCGGCAAAAAACACGGGCGGTACAAGCTGTATCTGTGGCGCGCTCGTAAAACGTGTTGTTGACGTTGAAGGCAAAGGCAGCAGAAGCCTGAGTCGCGGTTTCCCATCAACGTCGTGAGCCAAGCCGAAGAGTTCAACGCCGTCGGCAGAAAGGCAGCTGGCCTTGTGCAGGGCGTCCATCATTCGTTCCAGCACGACGGGTACATCTTCGGTTACGGTGGGGCCCTCCAGGCTGGCGATCACGCCGGTGGCTTTCTCTGAACTGGTTTCCAGCTTAGATCCGAGCCGATGGCCGACGATGACTAATTCGGGAGGGTATTGCCACGCGGGCAGTTCATGCAGAGCAGCCAGAACACGCTCATTGAAGTTTCCGCAGAAGCCGCGTTCTGACCCGATGATCAGCAAGATGGTGTGCGGCGCCCCGGTAATGCCCTCGACCGGGAAAAAATGCATAAAATCCTCGGCGGCAGCCTTGATGTTGGCGAGCATGCGGTGCTGATGGTCAATGAAACGGGCGAGCTTGCGCGTTTCCACCAGCGACAGGCTTTTCATCGCCGTCATGATGCTTCTGATTTCCTTGAACTGCGAGAAGCGCTGGGAAATTTCGGCCAAACTACTCATGGCGTATCACCAAGCCATTTTTTCAGCCGATCCAGCCACTCGTCGCGGGCGGCATCGAGGGCCAATGGCTCACGCTTTAGCCCCGATATGATTTCTTGAAGAGCTCCAGGCACGTCATTCGGCGCGCGGGAATCGAGCAATCCTTCATTATAGGCAATCATCCAGGCCAGCTGGAAGCTTGCCGGCAGGGGAGTCAGCCGCTCCTGCTTGAAGATTTCACGCAGCAAACGACCGCGTCGGATCTTGCCTTCGGTGCCCGCTTCCAGTTTTGTGCCGAAGCGGGTAAATACCTCAAGTTCGAGGAATTGCAGGTAATCGAGCTTCATTCGGCTCGCCTCTTCCCTAGTGCGCGGATGCTGTGCCTTGCCGCCGATGCGCGAGACCGAAAGCGGCACATTCACCGCCGGCAGAACTCCCGCAGCGAATAGGCGACGGTCTAAATAAATCTGGCCATCGGTGATGGAGATAAGATTGGTGGGGATATAGGCGGCGATTTCGCCTTCCTCGGTTTCGACAATGGGCAACGCCGTCAGACTGCCGCCACCGTGGGCGTTGCCAAGGCGCGTTGCGCGCTCGAGCAGGCGGGCGTGCAGGTAGAAAATGTCGCCAGGATAGGCTTCGCGTCCCGGCGGTCGGTGCATCAAGAGCGAAAGCTCACGATAGGCGCGGGCATGGGTGCTGAGGTCATCATAGATGACGAGAGTGTCCTCGCCGCGCGACATCCAGCCCTCGGCAACAGCACAGCCAGCGAAGGGCGCGAGATATTGCATACCCGGCGCTGCAGTGGCCTCGCCCACCACTACCGTGGTATAAGCCAGCGCCCCATGTCGGCGCAGGGTGTCGATTACCATGGCCACTTCAGAGCTCTTCTGGCCAATCATGACATAGACACATTTCACCTCTTGCCCCAATTGGGCCACAACCGTGTCCAACGCCAGCGAAGTCTTTCCGCTACCGGAGTCGCCAATAATGAGCTGCCGCTGGCCACGTCCGATGGGAATCAGGGTATCCACCACTTTGGTTCCGGTATACAGAGGACGGTTTACAAAATCGCGCGCGACAATAGGCGGCGAGGCGCTTTCCAGAGCGCAAGATTTCTCTATTTCGAGTTGTGGCAGATCGTCGAGTGGCTTGCCCAGCGGATCAACCACACGCCCGAGCAAGCCATCACCGATGCAGATTTCCAGACGTTCCCCGGTGTGGGAAACCAGCGAACCCGAGGTTACCCCCGCCGCCGTATCGAGCAAAATTACGCCCAGACGCTCTTTTTGCAGCTCGAACACCATGCCGCGACTGCCATCCTCAAATTGCAGGATTTCCTCCGCGGCAGCTGAGGGCAAACCATCAACCCAAGCAATGCCGTCGCCCACCGAGGCAACTCGACCTTTCTCGCCTAGCCTCAGGCTGAGGCGGTAGTGATCAACCCGTTGCGCCAGCCGGTCAAGCAGGCCTGATTCAGCCGCCACGCTGAGGCTCTCCAGTGAAAAAATTGAGTTCATCACGCAGGTTGGCCATCAGCTCCCAAGAGCCGACCATAATGCAGAATCCCGATTTGAGCGCAGCGTCTTCACTGAATGCTGGTTCGAGCGCCCGACCGGCCAACTTGCCCAGCACAGCGGCGAAGGCGGCGCGGCGCGCCATGTCAAGCGGGTATGCAGTGATCACTTTCATGCTCACCCCCGGCTCCCGCAGCGCCGCGCTCAGGGGTGCAAACTTCTCCGGCGATTCCGCGCCCAGTTCGTACAACGCCAGGTCCACCAGCTTCGCTTCCAATTCGGGGCCGGCCACCCGATCCAGAAAATGAGTGGCGAAGCGGGCCGCAATGGCAACTGCTTCCCGCTCCAAAGCCGACTTACGTTCATTCATTTCTCGTGTCGCCAGCATTTGCCGGCGCTGACGGTCACTGGCTACTTCCGCCTCCACGGCGTTGAGGCGCCGCATCCGCTCCTTGGCGATTTCTTCGTCCAGTTTAGCCATGGCCAATTCGCGTTCCTTGCCCGCATCTGCCAGGCGCAACTCGTACTCGTGCTTCAGTGCTTCGGCCTCACGGCGTCGCGTCTCGGCATCCTTAATGATTTTTTCACTATCGGCTTTACGTTTTTCGATCACTGCCAGCACTGGCCGATAGAAAAATCGCTTCAACAGCCATACCAGCACCAGGAAGTTGAGCACTTCCAGGACAACGGTCACCCAGTCAAATTCCACAGCACGCCTACTTCAGAACGTATTCGAGCAGGGGGTTGCGGAACAGCACGATGAGTGCGATCACCAGCACATAAATCGCCAGTGACTCAATCATCGCCAAACCGATGAAAAGCGTACGGGAAATTGACTTTTCGGCCTCGGGTTGACGCGCCAGAGCATCAAGTGCCTGGGTGATGGCGCGCCCCATGGCCAGCGCCGGAAACATCACGCCTATGGCGATAGCCAAGAGGGCCCCGATAGTGGAAAGCGTGGCAAACCAACTTATCTTATCCATCAGTTACTCCTTTTATTAAGTTCGTGGGACTGCAGCGCTCCGGCCACATAGACCAGCGCCAAAGCGCCGAAGATATAGGCCTGTACCATCGCCTCGACAACATGTAGCATCAGGAGCGGTACCGGAGCGAGAAAGCCCGCTATCATTAGCACCAAAAGCGCTGCCATTTCGAGACTCATCATATTGCCGAACAAACGCACGGCCAGCGCCAGGGTGCGGGTTATTTCGCCGAGCAGGTAGAAGGGCAACAGGATCGGGTTGGGGTCAAGATAATGGCGCAAGTAAGCACGTAGCCCGTCGATTCGGATGCCATACCAGTGCACTGCGAGAAACACCAGCAGAGCCAGCGCCACGGTCAGCGACAGGTTGCCGGTCGGTGAGCGTAGGCCGGGTACCAGTCCCGAGAGATTGGCCGTGACGATAAACAACCACAAGGTGCCGATGAAAGGCAGCAGGCGCTTGGCGTGGCCCGGCGCCACATCTTCAATGGCCTGTTGCAGGGCAAGCACGGTGCCTTCCAGCGCGGTTTGCAAACGCGAGGGCGCTTCTATACTCATGTTGCGTGTGCCGGTAAAGGCCAATCCAGTGAGCACGGCCATTAGCAGCCACGTGGTGAGCACCGTGGTACTGAAGTACAGCGGCCCGAGATGAAAGGTCAGCAGTTGGAAAAGCTCAGGCTTGCCCATGACCTGGCCTCAATGTTTCCGAATGTAGAGATAAACATTCCAAGCACCGATCATCAGCCCGGTGATCAGCAGGCTTACCGTCCAGCGGTAGGAATAACCCGTCAGCTGGCTGTCGATCCACTGGCCGAGATAGGCACCCCCGACCACAGGCACCACGAACAGCAGTGCCAGCGTGCCCAGAAAAACGGTCTGGGCAAGCAACGTCGGCCGCTCCTTTTCCGCCTGCTCGATGCGTTGCGCTTGTTTCTCAATGTTGGTCCGCAAACGCTCGCCATTTTGCATGATGGCTATGTTCTCCCCAGTTGCGCCAATTGTTTGAGCATCTCAGCCTCCAGTCGGTGCAGCTTGCGCCGAGTTTCAGAAAGCGCCTGCTCCTCTGCCAGCAATTCGCGGGTCAAAGCCTGGGCGACACGCGTTACATCCCTGTCGCGCAGATAGCGCCGAGTGGATATATGGCATTCGTTATCGATGAAATACAGCAAGCCACCCGGAATGCCCAGATATTCCCATGCGCCATCGGTGTGCCGTACGCGAGCCAGGCCGAAGCCGAGTACGGTCATAAAGCGCTCGTGTCCGGGAAGCAGCCCGAAACCGCCGCTCCCGTCCTCGCCGACGAAGCTCGTTACCCCATCGATGTTCTCGCTGCGGTCAGCGGCCAATAGTTGTATGGTAAAGCTGCTCATGACGACGCGACACCATTCATGGCGCCCCGCATATAGCAGCGCTCTTCCGGTAGGTCGTCGTAATCACCGCGCAGAAAGGCCTCGCAGTCGGCGAGCGTCTGGGCCAGAGGAACCGAAATGCCCCGGGTGGCGTTTTGTGTGCTCATCGTGTGGAAGGGCTGAGTAAGATAACGCTGTAAGCGGCGCGCACGTTGCACGACCCGCTGGTCGGCATCGGATAACTCCTCCACCCCAAGCATGGAAATAATATCTTCCAGTTCATGGCAGCGTGCCAGAGACTCCCGCACGCGCTGGGCCACGTCATAGTGGCGATCACCCAGGAATTGCCGATCCATCAGCCTGCTACCCGAGACAAGCGGGTCCACTGCTGGATAGATGCCCTTGGCCGCCTGGGTCCGGGAAAGAATTACCCGCGTGTCGAGATGGGCGAGAATGGCGGCGACCGCAGGATCTGTCATGTCGTCGGCTGGCACATAAACGGCCTGCACCGAAGTGATGTTGCCGAGCCGACTGGAAACGATACGATCCTCCAGCTCCGCTACTTCCGACGGTAAAGTGGGCTGATAGCCAACGGTCGCCGGCATGCGCCCCAGCAGCCCTGATACCTCTGAGCCGGCCTGCACAAATCGGAAAACGTTATCCATCAAAAACAACACTTCCTTGCCGAGTGTGTCGCGCAAATATTCGGCGTAAGTGAGTGCCGCCAATCCAACCCGAAAGCGCACTCCCGGCGATTCGTCCATCTGACCGAACACCAGCACAGCATTGGCTAACGCGCCGTTATCGCTCATCTCGTGCCAGAGCTCGTGACCTTCACGGATACGCTCGCCGACGCCAGCGAACACCGACATTCCGCCATGCAACGAGGCGACCGCCTGCATGAATTCCATAATCAAGACAGTCTTGCCTACCCCGGCGCCGCCAAAAAGTCCGGTCTTGCCACCACGAACGAAAGGACATAGGAGGTCGATAACCTTAATCCCGGTTTCCAGAATGCCGGAAGACGGCAAAATGTCGGAGAGGCGCGGCGGTGCTGCCAACAGATCACGAAATTCATTGCCGGCCAGCGGCGCTCCGCCATCCAGCGGCTGGCCAAAAACATCAAGCAGTCGCCCCAAACAATCGGCCGACACCGGTACCTGCAATGAGGCGCCGCTGTCGAACACTGGTGCACCGCGCCGCAAACCCACCGTGCGATTCAAAGCGATGGCCCGCAATTGATGCGGGTCGAGATGATGGAGTACTTCCAGCGTCGCAACGTTACCGTCGATCACCACCTTGAGCGCTCGATGCAACGGGGGCAGCAGCTCGCAGGCGATATCTACTACCGGACCGTGCACCTCAACCACATTGCCAATCGGCGGCTGCGTAATCATGTCCATCACGGTTAACTCGGATGATATTTCATCACATTGCCAATATCTTTGGACCGATTACTGACTGTCTGCGGATGGGTGCTTTACGACCCGAAGGACTTCAAATCCGGACAAACCATGGCAAGCCAATCAGCGGGCATGGGCACGTCGGGATCGGCACTGCGGTCACACCCCGAGCCGTTCGACCAATCTCTCCAATTGCTGCGCTACAATGCCCCACATTACCATTGGTCCAAGGCCGGCCAGGGGGATATCCTCTTTCCGCCAGTCTTTGATCGGCTTCCGCCTGAGTGCCGCAACTTCCTCGGCAAGCACATCCCGCTTTTCCTTTAATGCGACGAATTCGTCGTGGACTTCTGCAGGAATCGGTGCTTTGTTAACGCGCGCGATGAGCCCGTCAATTTGAGTTAAATGCGACTCATATTGCCGGATATGTTGTTCGGCAAGCTGACCAAGATTAGCCATGGGTATTCTCTCGTTTATATATTCCAATTCTACGCTGCATGATAGCGTCCTTCTGATAAATGTCAGTTAACGCAAATCAACACCAGTAAGGCTGTTTTTTCTTATAAAACGTCGGATAGCGGTTTTTTCATTGATTTCTTGTCTATCGGCCCCATTCCTTCCAAAACGTTTTTTAGAAGCTCATTGAGCTGTTCCAGCTTATTTTGAGGGAGCCCGTGTAATGCCTCTGGCAACAGGCCTCTGGATGGTTTGGGCGCTTGCTTGATTAGCTTCCTGCCGGTGTTCGTGACGAATAGCCTGACCTCTCTTTGATCGGCAGTCGAACGTCGACGCACGATCAATTTTGACTTTACCAGCTTGTCGACCAAGTTACTGGCGGTCGGCTGCTGTATGGCCATCACCTTACCCAGTTCGCTGACACGCAGGCCCGGCGTTCGATAAAGTTCCCATAACGCCCATAACTGGGCTCCCTTTATTCCAGACTGTTTTTCTACCCATTGGTAGTGCCGCTTGACTGAATTGATGATTAAGCGAAACTTCATTAATGCCGCCAGCACGCTCTTATTGCGGTGCAGTACTGAGTTTTTTATGCCCAAATTTCCTCCTCCGGACAATAACTATATGACCATAAAATAACAGCCACAAGTAACCAATTATGTCACTCATTGACCCCGATAATAATTCGTGGAATTATACATTCTCATAAATGTAAACTGAACTGATCAAGATTCGTCATATTGGATAGTCATATAAAGGAGAACAAGATCATGAAAACAATCGGTGCATTCGCTCTCATAGCAGTTTGTTTTTTCTCGGGCTGTTCCAGCGAGGAAACGAAAGAGGCGCCTAAGACCATGGCAACGCCTGCGCCCGCACCGGTCTCAACCGAGACCAAGCCAGCCATGAATAGTCCAATGGCTATCAACCCGCTGGATGACCCTAACAGCCTGCTTTCGAAACGCAGTACCTATTATGACTTTGATAAATCGATCATTAAAGACGAATACAAACCGCTGATTCAGGCGCACGGAGAGTATCTGGCAGGGCATCCCAATGCCAAAGTGCGCATTGAAGGCAATTGCGATGAACGCGGGAGTCGCGAATACAACCTCGCGCTGGGGCAGCGGCGTGCTGATGGCGTCAAAGCAGCCATGAAACTCGTGGGCGCTAAAGACGGACAAATAGATACCGTGAGCTATGGAAAGGAAAAACCTAAAGCTGAAGGTCACAATGAGGCGGCGTGGGCACAAAACAGGCGCAGCGATATCGTTTATCTGACTACTGAATAATGGATTTTGAAAACGCCATCGTCTTGTTTTTAATTATTGCGAACCTCGTTTGCGCTTATGAAGCGAGTGCATCGCAAATAGACAATGGCGTGCTTACTATTGCTGGCATGAAGGCGCATCGTGCTGACGAATCGACTTGGCAATCAAATTTTGATTTTGAGGACAACTGACGGTGCAAAACTTCTATAGCTCAGAACGTCATTATGTTTGAGATCGGCCTTACCCTTACGGTCGTGGGTATCATATTGGCAATATATTTCATCTCGCGCGACTGACATGGAGGCTGTGCGTACTTGAATCGATCTAAAAGCGGATGAGGAAATATTTACCGTTTATCAATAAAGAGATTTCAATGAACAAGCAAGGCAATGGCGATAGCAAACGCCAGCACAAATGGAACGTAAATTCTGGGGTAAGAAATTACGTAACGGCGGAAGATTGCTATAAGAAAATCGCAGAGGCCGCCTACTACATCTCCGAACAACGGGGTTTTACGCCGGGGCATGAACTTGATGACTGGCTTCATGCAGAGGCGGAAGTGAAAAAAAGCCTGCAAGAAACCTTCCAATAAATTGCAGTTCATGTATTTGAACTAAGATCGGACTATTCGAGGGCATTCAGCCCATCTCCTGTTGATCTGGCCAAGAACGTGTTTCAAAAGTGCATGGCGTGGATCGGAGAGAATCCGGTATGGCGGCGCAAGCTTAATCGGGCTGAGCGGCTGAAAGCTTCCACGTCATTGTTCGATGCAGATTTGCGCGGAACAGTTGCATTTGTATTCGGCAACAAAGGTGGGGGGCTTTCGGAGGATTTGGCTAAGGCGGCCAATCAAGCTGTGTCTATACCGATGGCGAAAGGCACGGAATCCCTGAATGTTGCCGCTTCAGCGGCGATTTGCTTGTTTGAGTGGGTGAGGCAGAATGAAAAGTAATGGTCTGTTTTTTTAATAATGCTTCACTCTTTCAGGTAAGCGCTCCGAAAACCTAGTATCCCTTGCTTTCGCAGTATTTTCGCATTTTGTAGTCGTCCGGCCATTGTTGTGCGCAACGAGCTTGGGACGTTTCGTTTTGGTTATCCGCCTGCAGCGACCTATACCCTTCATACTGTTGAGATTCACAATAAGCCCGCATATTAAAATCACTCGGCCAGTCTGCGGCGCATTTTCCTCGTATGATCTTAAACGCATTAGGCTCGACGTCGGCTGGCCGGCCGCCACCTAATTTTGCGATACCCTCTTGCTGTTGTTCTTGGCAATAGCGCCTCATTTGGAAATCATTCGACCACTCCTCTGCGCATTTCTGCTGAATGATTTGGGCAGCGTTCACTGGCAAGTCTAAATTTGTATTTTCGTATTTCTTGACCGCTTCCTGTTCAATCTGCTTAGGGTTCGTCAGTCCCATCGAGGCACTGAGTCCGCCAAAATGATCGGCTATTGTCCATACTTGTAATAGGCATAGAGAAAATACAACACCACCAAATACCTTTCCACCTTGTTTAAATTCCAGCAAAGCAAATATGATTGCGATCAGCACGATTAGAGGTGCCATGATCGCTGGAATAAAATTCGACATGAAAAATGCGATTAGTGCAATCCAACCAAAAATATGTGATCGCCCTTGTTTGCCTTTGTCTACTTTAGGTACTGTTTCTGCTATTGGTTTCTGCGGGCAACCGCATGCTGGGCAAGCTACTGCCTCGGTTGAGATATCTTTGCCACACTCCCTGCATTTCACGATCATCAAAATCCTCTTGGCTAAAAATAGATCAAGAGGCAGGAGTAACCATCGTTGTGGCGCATACGCTACAGCGCCATATGTTGGCCTTTGAAATTGTCCCTGCAGGATGAATCGTTTGATTTCCGCAAGTAATGCACTTATAGCCTTTTCGCGGGGTACCTGCGGACGGTTGATCAAACGGTGACCACCAGATAGAGCCACAATGACCGCAGTGATATGCGCCTTTCTGATACTTCCCGGACAGCTTTCCGCATTCTGGACATTTATTACCTCGAGCCATCTGAACCCCCTCTTTTCGGTGAATGTTGGACTTGCGGTTTAACTAAGAGTAAACCACCTAAAAATAAACAGAATTACGTCAGCCCGAGGAATAAAAACCATATATTTCGTGTTTATGCCGTCTGAATTAAATACCCCATTGGGTTCGATAGCAAGAGTTCCGCTTGAGAAATGAAAACAGACCGCTGGGTAAAAGCTCAAAACTTGAGCTTGGTCATCTCGGTTAAACCTCTACCGGAATAGAATGTCGATATCCGCGGTCAAACCAGCGGACAACCGGACGATGAAAAACCAGCCATACGTCATTGATTTTACCGAACTGCGCGCGGGCGACGTTGGCTGCGTCGGCGGCAAGAATGCGTCGCTTGGTGAGATGATTGCCGGACCAAATCGGGGCGCGCGTCACTCCTTCTCAGGGGTTTTCAATCCAGACCAAAGTTCCGCATCTCCTTTATCAAACCTGTTATTAATGTTATTGCCAGTTATATTGAACCTGCGGATCGTTGCAAGCTGTGCGGCGAGCAGCGCAAGCTCGGCTTCGACGGTCGCAAATTCCCGCTTGTCGGCTGCTGCTTGAAGCGCTGCTTCGGCGCGCTGCTTGGCTTCCAGTGCCTTGGCCTCATCGAGATCTTTGCCGCGGATCGCGGTATCGGCAAGCACAGTGACTACCTCAGGCTGCACTTCAATAATGCCGCCGGAGACAAACACCAGGACTTCCTTGCCACCGGGGGACTTGATTCGCACGGCCCCGGACTTGACCCGCGTCAGCAACGGAGCATGGCGCGGATAAACGCCGAGTTCACCCATCTCGCCCGGCAGCACGACGAATTCTGCCTCCCCGGCGAACACCAGCGCTTCGGCGCTGACCACATCTACATGTATGGTAGGTGCCTTGCGCGTTTGTTGCGATGATTTCGCTTTTTCGACAGCTTCGCCAATCGTACCAACCATAAGAATGAGAATGCCTGAACTTGGCGGTATATGCTGTTAATGGATGGTCGCTTCATGCCACCGAAGCATAATGCAGTAGCTGGACCGCGGTGCTCATGCCTGGCTTCCTCCGCGATTTCGCCTTTATCCGGTCAGATTAATGATTGCGTCAAAGATTTCCTGATCCGATCGCGAATGTCCTCTATTCCGTGCTTCAGATGAACCAGCACACAACCACCAAATTCAGATCTTCCATATTGTCCGGCTAAGGTGAGCGTTTCATGGTGAGTGGACATTTCGACCAGAACAAACGGCTTCGGGTGGCGGTGAATTTTGATCGATCTGACGACGCCATAGTCGGAACAAAGCGCAGTTATAAACCGGTTTATTTCCCTATCAGTCTTTGTCAGGTCAACTTGCAACATTATCGCAGTCCTGAGCGCACATTATTTAAGCCGATTTTCTGCCTCAAAGATTTCCGAAGATGCATTGTAGGTTGGCCGCAATATATGCCATTCGGACTACCCGGATTCGAGGAATGTCCACAATTGGCGGTGGTCTCAACGGGTCGATGCAACATCTGCTGGTTGTCAGCGATGTAATAGCAAGAGCTTGTCCGATAAGCGCTAATCGCTAGGATTGCTGTTTCCTGGATATTCTCACTCTTGCTTGTACAACATCGAATTGCTATTAAGCCGAGTCGCAGGAAAACCTTAGGCTTCAAACCCCTGCCAATAAAAAAGGGGATGTTGCGTCGACCGGTTGAACCCGCCGCGAAAATCGACATTTTTATCTTGCCAGTTATAACTTGGCTCCTTCAGCTTAAGTAACGCAGAGCAGAGGTATCGTCACATGCGATGAACCCGACTGGTAATAGAATATCGATATTGATGGTTTAAATACTTTAATGGTCAAACCATGAGCGATGAACGTTATGTAATCGACTTCGTAAAACTGCGCGCAAGCGACGTCGGCCGCGTCGGCGGCAAGAACGCGTCGCTCGGCGAGATGATCGCCACGCTGACCGCCGCCGGGGTGCGCGTGCCGGGCGGGTTCGCGACGACGGCCGAGGCCTACCGCGAATTCCTCGCCCAGAACGGCCTCGACCGCAAGATCGAGCAGGCGCTGGCCGGGCTCGACGTGGACGACGTGCAGGCGCTGGCCAAGACCGGCGCGCAGATCCGCGACTGGATCGTCGCCCAGCCATTGCCGGCGGCGCTGACAACGGAAATCGAGAAGGCCTACGCGGAACTGACGCAGGCGGCGGGACGCGAAGTCGCGGTCGCGGTGCGTTCGTCGGCGACCGCCGAAGACCTCCCCGAAGCCTCGTTCGCCGGCCAGCAGGAAACCTATCTGAACATCCGCGGACGCGAGGCCGTGTTGAACGCGGTCAAGCTCGTATTCGCGTCGCTCTACACCGACCGCGCGATCACCTACCGCGTGCACCAGGGGTTTGCGCACGACAAGGTCGCGCTGTCGGCAGGCGTGCAGCGCATGGTGGAAAGCAGCGCAAGCGGCGTCATGTTCACGCTCGACACCGAGTCGGGCTTCGATCAGGTGGTGCTGATCAACGCCGCCTACGGCCTCGGCGAGACGGTGGTGCAGGGCGAGGTCAATCCCGACGAATTCCACGTTTACAAGCCCGCGCTGCGCGCGAACCGCCCGGCGATCCTGCGCCGCAATCTCGGCGGCAAGGCGATCCGCATGGTGTTCGGCGCCGACGCCACAGTCGGAAAATCGGTGCGGACGCTCGAAGTGCCGGAAGCCGAGCAACGGAAGTTCTCGATCAGCGACGGCGAGGCCGAGGAACTCGCGTGCCACGCGCTCGCGATCGAGCAGCATTACGGCAAGCCGATGGACATCGAGTGGGGACGCGACGGAAACGACAAACAACTCTACATCCTGCAGGCGCGGCCGGAAACGGTGCAGTCGCACGCGCGCGCCGATGTGCTGCGCCACTATCATCTGAAGCAGCGCTCCGAGGTGCTGGTCAAGGGCCGCGCGATCGGCCAGCGCATCGGCGCCGGCACGGTGCGGTTGATCAAGAGCACGGCCGAGATGGAGCGCGTGAAGAAGGGCGACGTGCTGGTCGCCGCGATGACCGATCCCGACTGGGAGCCGGTGATGAAGCGCGCGAGCGCGATCGTGACCGACCGCGGCGGGCGCACCTGCCACGCGGCGATCGTCGCGCGCGAGCTCGGCATCCCGGCGGTGGTCGGCTGCGGCGACGCGACGACCAAACTGACCGACGGCATGCCGGTCACGGTGTCGTGCACCGAGGGCGAAGCCGGCTTCGTCTACCGCGGGCTGCTCGACAGCGAAGTGACGGAACTCGCGCTCGACAAACTGCCGCAGCCGCCGGTCAAGATCGCGATGAACGTCGGCAACCCCGAGCTCGCGTTCGAGTTCCGGCGCATCCCCAACGACGGCGTCGGGCTGGCGCGGCTCGAATTCATCATCGCCCAGATGATCGGCCTGCACCCGCATGCGGTGCTCGAATATCCGGACGTGCCGGAGGAAATCCGCGGCGAAATCGAGCGCCGCGCCGCCGGCTACGCCGACCCGGTGACGTTCTACGTCGAGAAATTGGTCGAGGGCGTCGCCACGCTCGGCGCCGCGTTCTGGCCGAAGCCGGTGATCGTGCGGCTGTCGGACTTCAAGTCGAACGAATATTCGAGCCTGATCGGCGGCGATCACTACGAGCCGAAGGAAGAAAACCCAATGATCGGCTTCCGTGGCGCGTCGCGCTACATCGCCGACAGCTTCCGCGCCTGCTTCGAGCTCGAATGCCGCGCGCTGAAGAAGGTGCGCGACGCGATGGGGCTGACCAATGTCGAGGTTATGGTGCCGTTCGTGCGCACCGTCGGCGAGGCGAAAAAAGTGCTGGAGGCAATGGCCGCGAACGGCCTCAAGCGCGGCGACAACGGCCTGCGCGTGATTATGATGTGCGAGATCCCGTCCAACGCGGTGCTCGCGGAACAGTTCCTCGAACATTTCGACGGCTTCTCGATCGGTTCCAACGACATGACCCAACTCACGCTCGGCCTTGACCGCGACTCCGGCCTGGTCGCCGGCGAGTTTGACGAGCGCGACCCGGCGGTCAAATATATTCTGCATTTGGCGATCCAGGCTTGCCGCAAGGCAAACAAATACATCGGCATTTGCGGCCAGGGACCGTCCGATCATCCCGATTTGGCGCAGTGGCTGGTCGGGGAGGGTATCGAGACCTTGTCGTTGAACCCGGACACCGTGGTCGAAACCCGGTTGTATCTTGCGCGCGCGGCGGGCAAAAGTTCGCATTGAGACACCGCCCGGATTTGGGTAAAATACGCAAACGGCCTATGAATTGAAATGACCAAATATATTTTTGTCACAGGTGGTGTGGTGTCCTCCCTGGGCAAAGGTATCGCCGCCGCCTCACTCGCCGCGATTCTCGAATCCCGCGGCATCAAAATCTCGATGATCAAGCTGGACCCGTATCTGAACGTGGATCCGGGCACCATGAGCCCGTTTCAGCACGGCGAAGTGTTCGTGACCGAGGACGGCGCCGAGACCGACCTCGACCTCGGCCACTACGAACGCTTCGTCGAGGCGAAAATGTCGAAGCGCAATAACTTCACCACCGGCCAGATTTACGAAAGCGTGATCAAGAAGGAGCGCCGCGGCGATTACCTCGGCGGCACGGTGCAGGTGATCCCGCATATCACCGACGAAATCAAGCATTTTATCCGGCGCGGCGCGGGGGATGCGCAGGTCGCGCTGGTCGAAGTCGGCGGCACCGTCGGCGACATCGAATCGCTGCCGTTCCTCGAAGCGATCCGCCAGATGGCGATCGAGCTTGGCCGCGATAATGCCTGCTTCATCCACCTGACGCTGGTGCCGTATATCGCGTCGGCGGGCGAAATCAAGACCAAACCAACCCAGCATTCGGTGAAAGAACTGCGCGAGATCGGGATACAGCCCGACGTATTGCTGTGCCGCGCCGACCGCCCGCTGCCGGTGGACGAACAGCGCAAGATCGCGCTGTTCACCAATGTGCCGGTCGAAGCGGTGATTTCCGCGGTTGACGTTGACAGCATTTACAAAATACCGGCGATGCTGCACGAGCAGAAGCTCGACGACATTGTTTGCCGCAAGCTCGGCATCGCGCCGCCGGTGGCCAACCTGTCGAGCTGGGACCAACTGGTCTACGCGCTCGAGCATCCGCAGCGCGAGGTCAATATCGCATTGGTCGGCAAATACGTTGATTTGACCGAGTCCTATAAATCGTTGTCGGAAGCGCTGATCCACGCCGGCATCCACACCGGCGCCAAGGTCAGGATCAATTACGTCGATTCCGAAAATATCGAGAAGAACGGCACCGGCTGCCTGGCCAACATGGATGCGATTCTGGTGCCGGGCGGGTTCGGCAAGCGCGGCGTCGAAGGCAAAATCCGCGCGATTCGCTATGCGCGCGAACAAGGGATTCCATATCTCGGCATTTGTCTCGGCATGCAGCTCGCGGTAATCGAATACGCGCGCGATGTGGTCGGGCTGGATGGCGCGCATAGCACCGAGTTCGAAGCAGACACCCCGCATCCGGTGATCGCGCTGATTACCGAATGGCAGGACCGCGACGGCCGCGTCGAACACCGCGATGCCAATTCCAACCTCGGCGGCACGATGCGGCTCGGCGGCCAGGAATGCCTGCTCAAACCCGGCAGCATGGTGCGCGAGATTTACGGCGCCGACCGCATCATCGAGCGCCACCGCCATCGTTATGAGGTCAACAATCATTATCTGCCGCGTCTGGAACAGGCCGGGCTGCGGGTTTCGGGCGTGTCGGCGACGCAGGACGGGTTGTGCGAGATGATCGAGCTGTCGGGGCATCCGTGGTTCGTCGGCTGTCAGTTCCATCCCGAATTCACTTCGACGCCGCGCGGCGGGCACCCGCTGTTCAACGCGTTCATTCGTGCTGCCGCATCGCGTAATGCCGAGGCCACGGCAAAAAAGACGGGAGCCGCCGCTCCCAAGCTGCAGAACATCGCGTGAGCTGCCGTGAAACTGTGCAGCTTTGAAGTCGGGCTCGACCGGCCGCTGTTTTTGATTGCCGGCCCATGCGTGATCGAATCACGCCAGCTCGCGCTCGATACCGCCGGTCAACTGAAGGAAATCTGCGCCGCCATCGGCATGCCTTTCATCTATAAATCATCGTTTGACAAGGCAAACAGAAGCTCTGGAAAATCATTTCGTGGCAAAGGGATGGAAGAAGGTCTTAAGATATTAGAAGAGGTAAAGTCCAAGCTCGACGTACCGGTTCTGACCGATGTGCACGAGATCGAACAGATCAAGCCGGTCGCGGCGGTGGCGGACGTGCTGCAGACGCCGGCATTTCTGTGCCGTCAGACTGATTTTATCCGCGCGGTGGCGTCCGCCGGCCGGCCGGTCAATATCAAGAAAGGCCAGTTTCTCGCGCCCGGCGACATGAAAAACGTCGTCGCCAAGGCGCGCGAAGCGAGCGGCCGGGACAACATCATGGTCTGCGAGCGCGGCGTGAGCTTCGGCTACAACAACCTGGTGTCCGACATGCGCGCGCTGGCGATCATGCGCGAAACCGGCTGCCCGGTCGTGTTCGACGCGACCCATTCGGTGCAATTGCCCGGCGGCGAGGGCACGCGCAGCGGCGGCCAGCGCGAATTCGTGCCGGTGCTGGCGCGCGCCGCGGTGGCGACCGGCGTCGCGGGCGTGTTCATGGAGACCCATCCGGATCCGGAACATGCGTTGTCGGACGCCGCCAACGCCTGGCCGCTTCAACAGATGCGCGCGCTGCTGGAAACACTGCGCGAACTCGATACGCTGGTCAAACAACGCGGTTTTCTCGAACAAACGGTAAACTCGATATAAGGAAAACAATGAGTGCAATAGTAGATGTCATCGCGCGCGAGATACTCGATTCGCGCGGCATGCCGACGGTGGAAGCCGACGTGTTGCTGGAATCCGGCGTGCTGGGACGTGCGTCGGTGCCGTCCGGCGCCTCGACCGGCAGCCGCGAGGCGATCGAACTGCGCGATGATGACGCCAAACGCTACGGCGGCAAAGGCGTGCTGCGCGCGGTCGAACACGTGAACACCGAAATCTGCGAAGCGATCATCGGCCTCGACGCGATCGAGCAGGGCTTCATCGACAAGGCATTGATCGACCTCGACGGCACCGAAAATAAATCGCGGCTCGGCGCCAACGCGCTGCTCGCGGTATCACTGGCGGTCGCCAAGGCGGCGGCCGAAGAGACCGGCCTGCCGCTGTACCGCTATCTCGGCGGCGCGGAGCCGATGGCGATGCCGGTGCCGCAGATGAACGTGATCAACGGCGGCGTGCATGCCGACAACAGCCTCGACATGCAGGAATTCATGATCATTCCGCTCGGGCTGCCGACGTTCCGCGAAGCGTTGCGCGCCGGCTCCGAAGTGTTCCAGGCGCTCAAGAAGCTGCTCAAGGACAAAGGACTGTCGACCGCAGTCGGCGACGAAGGCGGTTTCGCGCCGCGGCTCGCCAATCATGAGGCGGCGCTCAAGTTGATCGTCGATGCGATCGGCGCCGCCGGCTACCAGCCGGGCAAGGACGTCGCGATCGGAATCGACTGCGCCAGTTCGGAATTCTACAAGGACGGCGAATATACGCTCGCCTGCGAAGGCCGCACGCTGAAATCCGCCGAGCTGGTGGAACTGCTTGCGGGATGGGTCAGACAATATCCGATCATCAACATCGAGGACGGGATGGCCGAGGATGACTGGGACGGCTGGAAAGTATTGACCAAACAGCTCGGCAAAAAAATACAGCTGGTCGGCGACGATATCTTCGTCACCAATACCAGGATCATCGAAAAGGGGATCAAGCAGGGCATCGCCAACTCGGTGCTGATCAAGGTCAACCAGATCGGCACCCTGACCGAAACGCTGGCGGCGATCCAGATGGCGAAGCGCGCCGGCTACACCGCAGTCATATCGCACCGTTCCGGCGAAACGGAGGACACGACGATTGCCGATATCGCGGTCGGCACCAACGCGCTGCAGATCAAGACCGGCTCGCTGTCGCGTTCCGACCGCATCGCCAAATACAACCAGTTGCTGCGCATCGAAGAGGACCTCGGCGACGCCGCGACCTACGCCGGGCGCGGCGCGTTTCATCAGGTTGCCCTGGGCTGACACAAATTTTAGATGAGGCCGCTTGCATTCGCGCTGGTGACGTTGATCGCGCTGCTGCAATATCCGCTGTGGCTCGGCAAGGGCAGCTGGCTGCGGGTGTGGGAGGTGGACCGGCAGCTGCAGGCGCAGCGCGACGCCAATCGCAGACTCCAGGAACGCAACGCCGCACTTGACGCCGAGGTGCGCGATCTCAAACAGGGTCTCGACGCGATCGAGGAACGCGCGCGCAATGAACTCGGCATGATCAAACACGATGAAATATTTTTTCAGATTCTGGATACTCCGCGTGCTCCGGAAACCGGGAAGCGCTGAATGACCGCGAAGATCATCGACGGCGCGGTGATCGCGCAGCAGGTGTATGCCGCCCTCAAGCAACGGGTCGAGGCGCTCGGCCGGCGCGGCGTCAAACCCGGCCTCGCGGTGGTGCTGGTCGGCAATCACCCGGCATCCGAGGTTTACGTGCGGAACAAGGTGCGCGCCTGCGCCGATGCCGGATTGCACTCGGAGGAATACCGTTTACCGCTGCATTGCACGGAAGCCGAGGTGCTGGCGCTGCTGCAGCGCCTGAACGGCGACCCGAAGATCCACGGCATACTGGTGCAGTTGCCGCTGCCGCCGCAGTTCAACGCGCAGCGCGTGACGCAGTCGATTGCCCCGGCCAAGGACGTCGATGGTTTCGGCTGGACCAACCTCGGTGCGCTGCTGACCGGCGACACCATTTTCGCGCCGTGCACGCCGCTCGGCGTGATGACGATGCTTGACCATATCGGCGTCAATCCGGAGGGGAAGGAGGCAGTCGTCATCGGGCGCAGCACGATCGTCGGCAAGCCGCTCGCGCTGATGCTGATGGCGCGCAATGCGACCGTTACCGTCTGCCATTCGCGGACACCCGATCTGCGCGGGCATGCATTGCGCGCGGACATCCTGGCGGTCGCGGTCGGCAAGGCGGGAATGGTGGGCGGCGACATGGTCAAGCCGGGCGCAGTCGTGATCGACGTCGGCATGAACCGGCTGGCGGACGGCAAGCTCACCGGCGACGTCGACTTCGCGTCGGCAAGCGAGGTTGCCTCGTGGATCACGCCGGTGCCGGGCGGCGTCGGCCGCATGACGGTCGCGATGTTGATTGCGAATACCGTTACTGCTGCCGAGCGCACAGCCGATAACGGCTGATTTTTCCGGTTTTATGTTATTTTTTCCGGTTTTTCGCTCCAGCGCATCGCGTGTTTCATTATGTTAGGGACTCTTAATCTTGCCCACGGATTGTCTTTCGCCGATCTCTATCGCCGCGAAGGTCTGCTGCGCGTTGACGCCGCATTTCTCGACGGATTGAGGCAGGCTGACGCGGCGTTGCAGGCACGGCTGCTGGCCGCGCGCGCCGCCGTCACCGGCGCTGCGGATGCGCTGGCTGCCGGGCAGGAATCCGAATTGCTGATCGCGCTCGCGCCGCATCTCGATGACTTCATCGCCGGCCTGTTCGGCGTTGAAAAAGAGCTGCGGCAGTTGTCGGAGCGTCACCATGAGCTGGCCCCGCTGTACAGCTGCAAGCGGATGTTCGTGCAGCGCAAGGCACTGCATAAGTACAAGCCGGAAGAAGCGGCGACCTTTGACGGCGACGCGCTGCGTGACCGGCTCGCGCCGCTGATCGACAAAAAAGCGGGCGGCGATTTCGGTGAGCTTGCGTTCGCGAGAGCCGTGCATGGCTGGCTGCAGGACGAAACCGCCCACGCGCGCGAACTTGACCTTGCGCTGCGCTATGCGGCGTGGGCGGCTGCCACGCCGGCAGGCAGGGTACGGCACGCTGCGGGCGTACTGTTCAAAATACCGCACAAACTCGATTATCAGCATCTGGTGCCGCACCTGGTTGCGGACAACGCCGACGGCTATGCCGCCTATGCCTACGGTGCCGACCATCTGCGTGTACGCGCGGGCTTCAAACTGAGTGACTCCGGCACCGATCTGACCGGCGCGCTCGATCAGGCGAATTACTGCATCTGGTGCCACGAGCAGGGCAGGGATTCGTGCTCGAAGGGACTCAGGGAAAAAGGGGCGACCGGCAAAGGCAGCGCGTCATTCAAGAAAAGCCCGTTCGGCGTCACGCTCGCCGGCTGCCCGCTCGAAGAGAAAATATCCGAGTTCCACAAGGTCAAGACCGAGGGCATCGTGATCGGCGCGCTGGCGATGATCGTCGTCGACAACCCGATGGTCGCGGCGACCGGTCACCGCATCTGCAACGACTGCATGAAAGCCTGCATCTACCAGAAACAGGAACCGGTTGATATTCCGCAGGCCGAGACGCGCACCCTCAAGGACGTGCTCGAACTGCCGTGGGGCTTCGAGATCTACAGCCTGCTGACGCGCTGGAACCCGCTTAATCTGCGGCATCCTTATCCCGCAGCGCCGACCGGCAAGCGCGTATTGATCGCCGGCATGGGACCGGCCGGCTTCACGCTCGCCCACTATCTGATCAACGACGGCCATCTCGTGGTCGGCATCGACGGCCTCAAGATCGAGCCGCTGCCGGCGGATGTTTCGGGCGTCGACGGCAATAGCAGGCGCGCTGCGTTCAGGCCGATCCGCGATGTCGGTGAACTATATGAATCGCTCGACGAGCGCGTCATGGCCGGTTTCGGCGGCGTCGCCGAGTACGGGATTACGGTGCGCTGGAACAAGAACTTTCTGAAGCTGATCCGTCTGCTGCTCGAACGGCGCGGGCAGTTCGCGCTGTATGGCGGGGTGCGTTTCGGCGGCACGCTGGATCTCGACGGCGCGTTCGCGCTCGGCTTCGACCACGTCGCGCTCGCGCTCGGCGCGGGACGGCCGACCGTGCTCGACATGCCGAACGGACTGGCTGGCGGCGTGCGCACCGCCTCTGATTTCCTGATGGCGCTGCAGCTGACCGGCGCCGCCAAGACCGATTCAATCGCCAACATGCAGTTGCGGTTGCCGGTGGTCGTGATCGGCGGCGGCCTGACCGCAATCGACACCGCGACCGAATCGCTCGCTTATTATCCGGTGCAGGTCGAGAAATTCCTGCGCCGCTACGAAGCGCTGTCCGCCGAAAGTGGCGAGGACGCGGTGCGCGCCATCTGGTCGGAGGAGGAACGTGAAATCGCCGAGGAATTTCTCGCCCATGCGCGCGCGATCCGCGCCGAACGCGCGCTGGCCGCGCGTGAAGGCCGCGCGCCGCACATCGTCGAATTGCTGCGGGAATGGGGCGGCGTAACGATTGCCTATCGGCGGCGCCTGATCGACAGCCCGTCGTATACCCTGAACCACGAAGAAGTGCAGAAGGCGTTTGAAGAGGGCATCCGCTTCGCGGAAAACCTGAGCCCGGTCGCGGTCGAGGTCGATCCTTACGGCCACGCGCGCGCGATCCGCCTGGGGACGCGCAAAGCCGGGGAAGACGGCAAATGGGTCAACGCGGACGAGGTGACGCTGCCCGCGCATACCATACTGGTCGCGGCGGGCACGCAGCCCAATACCGTGCTGGCGCGCGAGGATGCCACGCGCTTCGCGCTCGACGGCAATTATTTCCGCGCCTGCGATGAAGACGGCACCCCGATCGTCGCCGAGCATTCGATCTCCAAGCCGAACGAGGTGCGCGTGCTGCTCGCGAAAAACAATGACGGACGTTTCGTCAGCTACTTCGGCGACGTGCATCCGTCGTACTTCGGCAACGTGGTCAAGGCGATGGGCAGCGCCAGGCAGGGCTATCCGGTGATCAGCCGCGTGTTGCAACAAGTGGCGCCCGCGGCGACAGATGGCGACGCGGACTTCATCGCGCGGCTAAATCACGAACTGCGCGCGACGGTGCACGACGTGGTGCGGTTGACGCCGACCATCGTCGAGATCGTTGTGCATGCGCCGGCCGCCGCCCGCCGTTTCCGGCCCGGCCAGTTTTACCGCCTGCAGAATTTTGAAACGAATGCATCGTCGGCTCACGACACCCGGCTGGCGATGGAAGGTCTGGCGTTGACCGGTGCATGGGTCGATCCCGAAAAAGGGTTGATTTCAACGATCGTACTTGAAATGGGCGGTTCGTCGAACCTGTGCGCGCTGCTCAAGCGCGGCGAAGCGGTGGTGTTGATGGGGCCGACCGGCACTCCGACCGAGATCGGGGCGAATGAAACCGTGGTGCTGGTCGGCGGCGGACTCGGCAACGCGGTATTGTTCTCGATCGGACAGGCGTTCCGCGCGGGCGGCTCGAAAGTGCTTTATTTCGCCGGCTACAAGAAAGTCATCGACCGCTACAAGGTGGCCGAGATCGAAGCCGCCGCGGACGTCATTATCTGGTGCTGCGACGAATACCCCGGCTTTCAGCCGGGGCGGCCGCAAGACCGCGCCTTCATCGGCAACATCGTGCAGGCGATGGAAGCGTACGCGGCGGGGCGCCTCGGGCCCCCGGCGATCCGCATGGAGGACGCCGACCGCATCATCGTGATCGGCTCCGACCGCATGATGTCGGCGGTCGGGCGCGCGCGCCACGACGTGCTGAAGCACCATCTGAAGCCGCACCATTTCGCGATCGGCTCGATCAATTCGCCGATGCAGTGCATGATGAAGGAAATTTGCGCGCAGTGCCTGCAACCGCACCATGATCCGGCGACGGGCAAGACGAGCTACGTGTTCTCGTGCTTCAACCAGGACCAGCCGCTCGACTGCGTGGATTTCCACGTGCTGTCGGACCGTTTGAAACAGAATTCATTGCAGGAAAAACTGACCGCGCAGTGGATCGCGCATTGCCTGCATGAATTGCCTCAGACCATGGTTTGACGGTGGTTACGGATAAGCCGCATATCGATCCGGTTTGCGGCATGCAGGTCGCGGCAAATCCGGAAAAATCCGTAGCGCACGCTGGCCGGACGTTTTATTTCTGCTGCCGGGGATGTAGCGCCAAGTTTCGCGCTGACCCCGATCGTTATTTGCACCCCAGGCAGGCGGCGCCGGTTCCCGTTTCGCCGGCGGGTACCGCGATTTACGCCTGTCCAATGCACCCGGAAGTCATGCGCAATGCACCCGGCAGTTGTCCGAAGTGCGGCATGGCGCTGGTGCCGGCAACGGGCGCACCGGAGGATGACATGGAGTTGCGCGATCTGACCCGCCGTCTTTGGGCCGGAGTCGTACTGTCGATTCCGCTGGTGATCCTCGCCATGTCGCCGATGGTCGGCGTCCGCGAACCGTTCGGCCTCACGCCGCGGACAAGCGGGTGGATCGAGTTCGCGCTCGGCACGCCGGTCGTGCTGTGGGTCGGCTGGCCGATCCTGCACAAATTCTGGCTGTCGCTGCGCCATCGGGCGCCGAACATGTACACGCTGATCGGGCTCGGCGTCGGCCTGGCGTATCTGTTCAGTCTCGTCGCGGTGTTGGCACCGGGACTTTTCCCCGCGGTGTTCCGCGAACACGACGGCTCGGTCGGCACTTATTTCGAGGCGGCCGCGGTGATCGTGACGCTGGTGATGCTCGGCGACGTGCTGCAGATGCGTGCGATGGGCCAGACCAGCCGCGCGATCCAGGAACTGCTGCGACTCGCACCCAATCTCGCGTGGCGGTTGCGTGGCGACGGCAGCGAGGAGCGGGTGCCGTTGGAGTCGGTGGTCGTCGGCGACCGTCTGCGCGTCAAGCCGGGAGAGAAAATCCCGGTCGATGGCACGGTGCTCGATGGCACGAGCCATGTCGATGAATCGATGATCACCGGCGAGCCGCTGCCGGTCGCGAAACGTGCCGGCGATCGAGTGACCGGCGCCACGATCAATGGCGGCGGCATGTTGGTCATGCGCGCGGAGCGGGTCGGGGCGGATACGCTGCTGGCCCGGATCATTCAGATGGTGGGAGAAGCACAACGTACCCGTGCGCCGATCCAGCGGCTCGCGGACTTGATCGCCGCATACTTCGTGCAGCTCGTGGTCGCGATCGCCGTGCTCACGGCCATCGCCTGGTGGCTGTGGGGCCCGGAACCGCGGCTCACTTGCGCGCTGCTCAACGCGGTTGCGGTGCTGATCATCGCCTGCCCGTGTGCGGTCGGTCTCGCGACGCCGATTTCGATGACGGTGGCGATGGGGCAGGGCGCGCGCTCGGGAATTCTGTTCCGCAATGCCGAGGCGATCGAGCGCATGCGCGAGATCGATACTGTGATCGCCGACAAGACGGGCACGCTCACGCTGGGCCGTCCGGTGCTCACCGATTTCCGTTCCGAAGGAATCGCTGAAAACGAAGCGCTCGCGCTGGTCGCCGGAGTCGAGCAGCTTTCCGAGCACCCGATCGCGCGGGCCATCGTTGATGGCGCCGCGCAACGTGGAACGATTCCGCCACCCGCATCGGAGTTCGGGGTTTTCAACGGACTGGGTGTGGGCGCGAAAATCAACGGCCATCATGTGCTGGTGGGAAGCCGCGCGTTTCTCGTCAAGCAAGGGATCGATCCGCAGCGTTGGCATGAGACGGCCGAGGCTTGGCGCGTGGCGGCCAAGACGGTGGTGTTCTTCGCCGTGGACGGTATGGCCGCCGGCATTGCCGCCATCGCCGATCCGATCAAGGAGAGCACGCCGGAAGCCATCGCCGCACTGAAACGCATGGGCGTGCGCGTGGTGATGCTGACGGGAGATGCGCGCCGTACCGCGGACGCGGTGGCACGCGAACTCGGCATCGACGAAGCGATTGCGGAGGTGCTGCCCGAAGACAAGGCGAAGCACGTAACACGTCTGCAGAGCGAGGGACGTAAGGTCGCGATGGCGGGCGACGGCATCAATGACGCGCCGGCGCTCGCGCAGGCCGATGTCGGCATTGCAATGGGTACCGGCACCGACGTGGCGATGGAAAGCGCGGGGGTCACGCTCGTGAAAGGAGACCTGCGCGGCATCGCGCGCGCAGCGCTGCTGTCACATGCGACGATGCGCAATATCCGCCAGAACCTCGCGTTTGCATTCGGCTATAACGCAATCGGCATCCCGGTTGCCGCGGGCGTGCTTTATCCCGTATTCGGCCTGCTGTTGTCGCCGATCATCGCCGGCGCCGCGATGGCGATGAGTTCGGTGTCCGTCGTCACCAATGCATTGCGGCTTAACCGCGTCAAGTTATGAATGATGATGGAATAAAACGTCTCAATATGCCGTACCGCACTTTGTACTATCAATTGTGGTATCGCAGCGCGTCGCCCAGCTTGCCGATGATCTCATCAATCTGGCTTTTGCCGATAATCAGCGGCGGCGACAGGGCAATGATGTCGCCGGTGGTGCGGATCAAAACGCCTTTCTCAAAACAGCGCTGAAACACTTTGAAAGCCCGGGTAACGGGTGCGTCAGCTTGCGGTTCGAGTTCGATGCCGGCAACCAGTCCGATATTGCGCACGTCGATCACATGCGGCAGCCCGCGCAACGCATGGACGGCGTCTTCGAAGTAGGGCGCAAGTTCGGCTGACCGTTCGAACAGCTTTTCTTCCCTGAAGACGTCGAGACTTGCAAGCGCGGCGGCGCAGGCAAGAGGGTGGCCGGTATAGGTATAGCCGTGGAACAACTCAATCGCGTGTTCTGGTGCGGCGTTGACGATCGTTTCGTAAATCTTTTTGCGCGCGACCACCGCGCCCATCGGCACCGCGCCGTTGGTAAGTCCCTTGGCGAGGCAGATCAGGTCGGGCAGCACATCAAATTTGTCGCAGGCGAACGGTGCGCCGACGCGGCCGAAGCCGGTGATGACTTCGTCGAAGATCAGCAATATCCCGTATTTGTCGCAGATCGCGCGCAGCCGTTCGAGATAGCCTTGGGGCGGCACCAGTACGCCGGTCGAGCCGGCCATCGGTTCGACGATGACGGCGGCGATATTCTGTGCGCCATGTTGCGCGATGATGCGCGTTTCGAGTTCGTCGGCAAGCTGAGCGCCCCATGCCGGCTGGCCGCGCGTAAACGCGTTGTGTTCGAGGTTATGCGTGTGCGGCAAATGATCGATGTAGGGCAGCAGATTGCCGCTGAATGCCTTGCGGTTGATTGCAATGCCGCCGACCGAAGTGCCGCCGAAGTTGACTCCGTGGTAAGCGCGCTCGCGGCCGATCAGCCATCGACGCTGCGGTTCGCCGCGCGCCTGATGCCAGGCAAGCGCGATCTTGAGCGCGGTGTCCACCGCTTCGGATCCGGAATTGGTAAGAAATGAATAGTCGAGGCCGCCGGGCAATAATTGCTTGAGCCGCTCTGCCACCTTGAACGGCCCCGGATGCCCCATCTGAAAAATCGGGCCGTAGTCGAGTTCAGCCGCCTGTCGGCGAATCGCTGCAACGATTTTCGGCCGGCAATGGCCGGCATTCACGCACCACAGGCCCGAAGTGCCATCGAGTATCTCGCGGCCGTCTTCGGCGATGAAATGCATGTCCTGCGCCGCGACCAGCAGCCGCGGCGCGGCCTTGAAATCCCGATTCGAGGTAAACGGAATCCAGAATGTTTCGAGGTCGTAATCGCGTTGAGTCATGCCTAGCGTACCAGAATCGTGTTGCGCGCCGCGGGCAGCAGGTCGGGATAGTCGCGGCTGAAGTGCAGGCCGCGGCTTTCGTGGCGCATCTGCGCGCTGCGCACGATCAATTCCGCGGCCTGCACCAGATTGCGCAGCTCCAGTAAATCGCTGGTGACGCGAAAGTTGCTGTAGTAATCCTGGATTTCGCCCTGCAGCAACCGGATGCGGTGGAGCGCCCGTTCGAGCCGTTTGTTGGTGCGCACGATCCCGACATAGTCCCACATGGAACGCCGCAATTCATCCCAATTATGCGAAATCACGATTTCCTCGTCGGCGTCGGTGACGCGGCTGGCGTCCCATTCCGGCAGGGAAGGTATCGTGACATCCGGCTGTTCGAGGATATCCTGCGCCGCCGCCATGCCGAACACCAGACATTCGAGCAGCGAATTGCTGGCGAGCCGGTTCGCACCATGCAGTCCGGTCCATGCGGTTTCGCCGATCGCATAGAGGCCGGGGATATCGGTGCGCCCGTGCAGATCGGTGATGATGCCGCCGCAGGTATAATGCGCGGCCGGCACCACCGGTATCGGCTGGCGCGTGATGTCGATGCCGAGCGCCGCGCAATGCTGATAGATCGTCGGGAAGTGCTCCTGGATGAATGTGGCCGGCTTGTGCGTAATGTCGAGGTAGACGCAGTCGACCCCATGTTTCTTCATTTCGAAGTCGATCGCCCGTGCCACAATGTCGCGCGGTGCGAGTTCGGCGCGCGGGTCATGCGCCGGCATGAAACGTGTGCCGTCCGGCAGTTTGAGCAGGCCGCCCTCGCCGCGCACCGCTTCCGAGATCAGGAACGGCTGCCGGCCGTGGGCATAATAAAGCAATGTCGGATGGAACTGCACGAATTCCATGTCGGCTACCCGGCAACCCGCGCGCCAGCCCATCGCGATGCCGTCGCCAGTCGCGGTATCGGGATTGGTGGTGTAAAGGTAGACCTTGCCGGCGCCGCCGGTGGCCAGCACGACGTGCTGCGCGGCGATCACCTGTACCTCGCCACGCGTCGAATCGAGCGCATAACAGCCGTAGCAGCGGTTATCCGGCAGCCCGAGCTTGGCGCCGGTGATCAGGTCGATCGCATTATGCTGTTCAAGCAGCGTGATGTTGGGATGGGCGCGGACTTTGGCTTCAAGAGTGGTCTGAACCGCGCGGCCGGTCGCATCATCAACGTGAATGACGCGGCGGTGGCTGTGGCCGCCTTCGGTCGTCAGGTGATAGTCGTTGCCGTGCGCCGGGTCGCGCGTGAAGGGCACGCCCTGGCCGATCAGCCAGTCGATGCCGGTGCGGCCGCGTTCAACTACATGGCGGGTGACCGCTTCATCGCACAGTCCGGCACCGGCGTTCAGAGTATCCCGCACGTGGCTGGCGGCGGAATCATCGTCGGCGAGCACGGCGGCGATGCCGCCCTGCGCCCAGCCGCTCGCGCCATCCATCAATTGCTTCTTGGTGACCAGCCCGATCTTGCGCCGGTCGGCCAAATGCAGCGCCAGCGTGAGGCCGGCGAGGCCGGTGCCGATGATCAATACCTCGAAATGACGCGCCATCGTTGATTGAGGAAAGGAAACCGCGTAACTATAGCAAGCCGCCGCCACTTTCCCCAACCCGGCTTCATGCAGGCCATCGCGACCTGCCGGTATCACGAAGTGAACTATTGAACGGCCGGCTTGTCATTGGTTTAAGACTTAACTCCAGATTCCGTGAGCTGTGTCCTGAATGTATACTTGGCAATCTGTTTTTGCGGGCGGCTTGCCCGTCAAGCATAAAAATTTCAAGGGACCGGTTTCATGGGCGATCGTGAAGTCGACCATCAGCTGGTCGAAAGGGCGCAGCGCGGCGACAAGCACGCTTTCGAACTGTTGGTCAGCAAGTACCAGCGCAAGCTGGCGCGCCTGTTGTCGCGGTTTATCCGTGATTCCGGTGAGGTGGAGGACGTGACGCAGGAAACGTTTATCAAGGCCTACCGTGCGTTGCCGACATTCCGCGGCGAGAGCGCATTTTATACCTGGCTTTACCGTATCGGCGTCAATACCGCCAAGAATTATCTGGTCGCAATGGGGCGGCGGGCGCCGACCATGACCGAGGTCAGTAATGAAGAAGCCGAGAATATCGAGGACGGCCAGCAGCTCAAGGATCTAAATACTCCGGAAAATGAACTGATGAGCCGGCAAATTGCCGAAACAGTCAATAAGACCCTGCAGGAATTACCGGAGGAATTGCGCACCGCAATCACGTTGCGGGAAATCGAGGGCTTGAGCTATGAGGAAATTGCACAGGTGATGAATTGTCCGATCGGCACTGTGCGATCGCGGATTTTCCGGGCGCGCGAGGCGATTGCCGAACGGTTGCGGCCGCAACTCGGCACCAGTAAAGACAGGAGATGGTGATGGACAAAATTTCGGCGCTTATCGACGGCGAGCTGAGCGAACAGGAAATGCAGCGCAATCTGCCGCGCCTGAAACGACATACGGAATGTTGCGAACAGTGGGAGACTTTCCACCTGATCGGCGACGTGATGCGCGGCGAACGGATCTTGCCGGAAGACTTCACCAGGCGTGTCTGCGGCAGGCTTGATCGGGAACCGACCGTCGTGGCGCCGCGCTTTACCTATAAGCGTATGGTCGGTTACACCCTGTCCGCCGCCGCCTCGCTCGCCGCCGTCGCTTTCGTGCTGACCCTGGTAATTAATACTGACAACCAGTTCTACCCCAACCAGCAACAGCTGGCACAGGCCACTCCTCCGGCACCCCAACCCATCAACCAGGCCAGGTTCAACGAGTATCTGATGGCCCATCAGGAATTCTCGCCGAGCACGACGATGCAAGGCGTCGCACCCTACGTACGGGCTGTCTCCGACGGCCAGGCAACTCATTGAATCAAGCATGCGATCGGCGCTGACGGCTTCATTTCTCATTCTGCAATTCAGCAGCGGCTGGGTTCAGGCAGATCCGGGGCAGCCTGCGGATGCCATGGCATGGCTGCAGAAAATAGCCGCGTCATCGCGCCAGATCAGCTACACGGGAACATTCGTTTATCACCACGGCAATCAGGTTGAAACGTCGCGTATCTGGCATTTCGTCGATGCCGGTGGCGAGCACGAACGGCTGGCGATGCTTGACGGTCCGCTGCGCGAAATCGTGCGCGATAACGAAGATGTCACCTGTTATTTCCCGGAAAGGGAACTGATGTTGGTCGAAAAACGTACCGTGGGACGGTTTCCGGCGTTATTGCCGCCACAACTGCTGTCGGGCATTACCGAAAATTATGTGCCGGTCAAGGCCGAACGGGACCGCGTTGCCGGATTCAGCTGCCAGGTGGTTTTGCTCAAGCCCAAGGACGATTTGCGCTACGGGCGCTATTTTTGCGCCGAGCTCGCGACCGGATTGCCGCTCCGTGTGCGTACCTATAACAGCAATAATGAAATAGTCGAGTCCTTCGCGTTCACCTCGCTCAGCATTGGTAACGGCATCAACAAGGTGATGTTGAAGCCGCATTTTGCGGTGGAAAGCAAGAATTGGCACGTTGACCGGGCCGCGCTTGACCAAAATGATGCCGCGGGTGATGCCGGCTGGCCGGTGAATCCGTTACCGGGGTTCAAGCGGCTCACCGCGATCAAACGCTCCCTGCCCGGCCATCCCACCATGTCTCAGATCGTTTATTCGGACGGCATTGCGGCCGTCTCGATTTTCATCGAGCCGCTGCCGGAATCGCCGCCGGCCGCGGGTCCGGCAGCGCATGGCGCAATCAACATTTATGTCAAACCGCAGACCGACAGAATGATTACAGTAGTGGGCGAAGTTCCGCCGGGCGCGATAAAATTGATCGCGGATTCGGTAACGCCCGAAGAAAAGTAACGCGTTGTGCTTATCATTAAGTCGAATGTGAAAGGAACCCAGTTGATGTTGCGCAAATTCATTTTTCTGTTTCTAACGACGCTTTCATTTTCCGCCGCGGCGCAATTGCCGGATTTCACCGATCTGGTGGAAAAGCAGGGGCCGGCGGTCGTCAATATCAGCGTCATGCAGACGGTCCATCATCCCGCCGTCATGCCGCAAATCCCGAATTTGCCGGAAGATGATCCATTCTATGAATTTTTCCGGCGTTTCATGCCCGGTCCCGGCGGTCAGATTCCGCGCGATTTCCAGTCGAATTCGACTGGGTCCGGATTCATCATCAGTTCCGACGGCTACATTCTGACCAACGCCCATGTGGTCGATGCTGCCGACGAGGTCGACGTCAAACTCACCGATAAACGCGAATTCAAAGCCAAGGTCATCGGCAGCGACAAGCGCACCGACATTGCACTGCTCAAGATCGATACGACCGGTCTGCCATTCGTGAAAACCGGCGATCCCAATAAGCTGAAGGTCGGCGAATGGGTGGTGGCCATCGGTTCGCCGTTCGGTTTCGAGAACTCGGTGACGGCCGGCATTGTGAGCGCCAAGGGGCGCTCGCTGCCGGATGAAAACCTCGTGCCTTTCATCCAGTCGGATGTCGCGGTCAATCCCGGCAATTCGGGGGGACCGCTGTTTAACCTGAAAGGCGAGGTGGTCGGGATCAATTCCCAAATCTATAGCCGCACCGGCGGGTTCATGGGACTGTCGTTTGCGATCCCGATCGATGTTGCAAACGACGTGGCAACCCAACTGCGCACCTCGGGCAGGGTAAAGCGCGGCCGCATCGGTGTGATGATCCAGTCCGTGACCAAGGATCTTGCCGAGTCGTTCGGGCTGCCGAAGGCGGGCGGCGCGTTGGTGAGTTCGGTCGAGAAAGGCAGTCCGGCGGACAAAGCCGGCATCGAAAACGGCGACGTCATCCTCAAATTCGACGGCAAGACGGTCGAGTCGTCCGATGATCTGCCGCGGCTGGTCGGCTCCACCAAGCCCGGTACTAAGGCCGTGATACAGGTGATGCGCAACAAGACCCTCCATGAATTGCCGATAGTGGTCGGTGAAATGATGGTGGACGAGGAGGGTGAGGTTACGCCGCAGTTGCGGCCACGCCGCGGCGGCAATAAACCGCAGACGCCGGATGCCATCAGCCGCCTCGGCCTCTCGGCGTCGGAGCCGAGCGCCGAGCAGCGCGGCCAGCTTAAAATAACCGGCGGCGTCGTGGTTGACGACGTGCAAGGCGCCGCCGCGCGCGCCGGACTGCGGCGCGGCGACATCATTCTGGCGGTCAATAATCAGGAAGTGAAATCGCTCGAACAGTTGGGCCGGCTGCTGGAACAGTTCAAGAAGGATGATATTCCGGCGCTGCTGGTCCGCCGCAACGACATGACGCTGTATGTGCCGCTGAGGATCGAAAAGGATGCCGGCTGACAGGCGAGGCTTTCCCGGGCCGGGCATCGCCGCGGGGGGGGGCCGGATAATTCAGGAATTGGCTCCGGCGGTATAGGTTAAAATAGAAAATTGACGGCTGAAAGGGCACGTGGGCAGCGTGCCCTTTTTTATGGTTGGCTTTAAATGGACCACATTCGAAATTTTTCCATCATCGCGCACATCGACCACGGCAAATCGACGCTGGCGGACCGCTTTATACAATTGTGCGGTGGGCTGTCGGAACGGGAAATGGAGGCGCAAGTGCTCGATTCAATGGATCTTGAACGCGAGCGCGGCATCACCATCAAGGCGCAGACGGTGGCGCTCGACTATCGCGCGCGCGACGGCAAGACTTATTTGCTGAACTTGATCGACACGCCGGGACACGTCGATTTTTCCTACGAGGTATCACGCTCGCTCGCCGCTTGCGAGGGCGCGTTGCTGGTGGTCGACGCTTCGCAGGGCGTCGAAGCGCAAACGGTCGCCAATTGCTATACGGCGCTCGAACAGGGCGTCGAAGTCGTTCCGGTGCTGAACAAGATCGATTTGCCTTCAGCCGATCCGGAGCGCGTGATTTCGGAAATCGAGGACATCATCGGCATCCCGGCGACGGGAGCGGTGCGCGCCAGTGCCAAGACCGGAGAGGGAGTGCAGGACATTCTCGAAACCGCGATTGCGCGTATTCCACCGCCCCGTGGTGATCTGGCGGCACCGCTCAAGGCGTTGATCATCGATTCGTGGTTTGATAATTATGTCGGGGTCGTGATGCTGGTGCGTGTGGTCGACGGTGTCTTAAGACCGCGTGACCGCATCCTGCTGCTTTCGACCGAGGCGCAATATCTGTGCGAACGGGTCGGCGTGTTTACGCCCAAATCGCGCGGCAAGGAAAGTCTGGCGGCAGGGGAGGTCGGCTTCGTCATTGCCGGCGTCAAGGAGCTCAGGGGCGCGCGCGTCGGCGACACCATCACGCTTGCCGACCGGCCGGCCACAGAACCGCTGCCCGGATTCAAGGAAATCAAGCCACAGGTATTTGCCGGACTCTATCCAGTCGACGCGAGCCAGTACGATGCTTTGCGTGAAGCGCTCGAAAAACTGCAATTGAACGATGCGTCGCTGCGTTTCGAGCCGGAATCGTCGCAGGCGCTCGGCTTCGGGTTTCGCTGCGGATTCCTCGGTCTGCTGCACATGGACATCGTGCAGGAACGGCTCGAGCGCGAATACGGCATGGAACTGATCACCACCGCGCCGACCGTGGTTTATCAGGTGCTGCAGCGGGACGGTGCGGTGGTCGAAATCGAAAACCCGTCAAAGCTCCCCGAGCTTTCCAAGATCGAAGAAATCCGCGAGCCGATCATTACCGCCACCATATTGCTGCCGCAGGATTACGTCGGGCCGGTCATCACGCTGTGCACGCAACGGCGCGGCACGCAGCGCGATATGCGCTATATGGGGCGTCAGGTCATGCTCGTCTACGAGCTGCCGCTCAATGAAGTCGTACTGGATTTCTTCGATAAGCTCAAGTCGGTGAGTCGGGGCTACGCCTCGCTCGATTACGAGTTCAAGGAATACCGTCCCGATGATCTGGTCAGACTCGATATCCTGATCAACGGCGACCGTGTTGATGCGTTGTCGCTGATCGTGCACCGCTCAAACTCCCAGTATCGCGGCCGTGAACTGGCACAAAAGATGCGTGAGTTGATTCCACGCCAGATGTTCGACATCGCAGTACAGGCTGCAGTCGGTTCGCATATCATTGCCCGCGAAACCGTCAAGGCATTGCGCAAGAATGTTCTTGCCAAATGTTATGGCGGCGACATTACGCGCAAGAGAAAATTGCTGGAAAAACAGAAAGCCGGGAAAAAGCGCATGAAGCAGGTCGGCAGCGTTGAAATACCGCAAGAGGCGTTTCTGGCGATATTGCAGATCGAGAAATGATTGTCCTGATAATGTGAAAGGATGACGGTGGATTTTGCCATTTTTATGTTTGTATTGCTGGTCGTCACCGGAGCCATCTGGCTGGCCGACTACTGCTTTCTCAGAGCGCGCCGGGCGCCGGGCGCCGGCGAGCCGTGGTGGGTCGAGTACCCGAAAAGTTTTTTTCCGGTTATCCTGCTGGTTTTCCTGCTGCGCTCCTTTCTGGTGGAGCCTTTCAAGATCCCGTCCGGATCGATGCTGCCGACATTGCTGGTCGGCGACTTCATACTTGTGAACAAATTCACGTACGGCATCCGTTTGCCGATCCTCAACCTGAAGATTGTCGATATCAACCAGCCGCAACGCGGCGAGGTCATGGTATTTCGCTACCCGGGGGATCCCTCGATCGATTACATCAAGCGCGTGGTCGGCCTTCCCGGCGACCACATCGTCTATCGCGACAAACGGCTGACGGTCAATGGCGAAGAGGTTCACGTCGTCCCCGATAACCAGCTTGACTATCATGAGAACGGTCCGGCACAGGAGTTTCAGGAAAACCTGGGCACTCACCAGCATGTGATTCTGACGCGGGATGAATATCCTCCCGTTATTCTGTCCAGGGTCGAGCAATTCCCATTTCGGGGTAATTGCGATTACAATGAATCGGGATTTGCATGCACGGTGCCGCCGGGACATTATTTCATGATGGGAGACAATCGGGACAGCAGCAGCGACAGCCGGTATTGGGGATTCGTGCCCGACCGGAATATAGTCGGCAAGGCTTTCATGATCTGGTGGAACTTCAGCGACCTTAAACGCATCGGGCGCGTGATTAATTGAAAGAGGGCGATATGAAAAAACAAAGCGGTCTGACCTTGGGCGGATTCATAGTCATCTGTTTTATTCTGATCTTTGTCGCCCTTCTCGGCTTCAAGCTGTTTACCCCGTACATGCAATACCTGACGATCCAGAAGACCCTCAAAGAGATAGCAAACGATCCGGAAATGAAAAGCGGCAACGCGCACGACATCAAAATGGCGTACGTCAAGCATTCGATGATCGACAATATCGATGCCATCGGCCCGGATGATATCGACATTGAAAAGGACGGCGACACTCTCATGCTGAGTGCTGCCTATTCGGTCAAGGTTCCGCTGGTTGCCAACGTCAGTTTACTGATCGACTTCAATGCATCCTCGAATAAATGACCGGCCTTCCGAAGCCCGCTTTGATTAAGGATGGCCCGCCCCTCGACCATCGATGCGCTCGGTTACCGTTTCCGTGACGCCGAACTGCTGCGGCAGGCGCTGACTCACCGCAGCTACGGCGCGCTTCATAATGAACGGCTCGAATTCCTCGGCGATGGAATTTTGAATTGCGTCGTCGCTGAAGAGCTGTTTCGTCGATTTCCGCGAATGAACGAGGGGGATCTGTCGCGGCTGCGCGCCAGTATCGTCAATCAGCAAAGCCTTTGCGAGCACGCGCAAAATATCGGTGTGGGCGGGCATTTGCTGCTCGGCGAGGGAGAGCTCAAAAGTGGCGGGATACAGCGGCCTTCGATCCTTGCCGACGCGATGGAAGCCCTGATCGGCGCGGTGTTCCTCGACGGCGGGTACGCGGCCGCGCGTGATGTGGTCGCCACGATATTCGCCGACCGGCTCGAAGCCGCCGGCGAGGAAACGCCAGGGAAGGATCCGAAAACACTCCTGCAGGAGTTGCTGCAGGGGCAGCATCTGTCTCTTCCGCACTATTCGGTAATCGCGACTCACGGTGCGGCACACGATCAGATATTTCGTGTCGAATGCGTGATTCCGGAGCTCGGCATTCGCACCGAAGGCGAAGGGCCGAGCCGACGCAGCGCCGAGCAGGCAGCGGCCCGGCGCGCGTATGAGCTTGGCGTCCGTTCCTGATGGGGAATCCTGAGGCCCATCGTTGCGGCTACGTCGCGATCGTCGGCCGCCCCAACGTCGGCAAATCGACCCTGCTCAACCGGCTGGCCGGGTTCAAAGTCAGCATCACTTCCCGCAAGCCGCAAACGACCCGTAACCTCGTCACGGCTATCGTAACGAGGCAATACGCTCAGTTGATCCTGGTCGATACACCGGGGTTTCAGACCCGTTTCGGCAGCGCGCTCAACCGCGGCATGAACCGCGCGGTAACGCAGTCGCTTTCCGGAGTGGATGCGGTGCTGGTGGTCGTCGAGGCACTGAAATTCGGCGGCGAGGACCGCCGGCTGATCGAAATGCTGCCGCGGGAGAAACCTGTATTGCTGGTGATCAATAAAATAGACCGGATTGCGGATCGGCAACGACTGCTGCCGTTCATCAAGCAGTTGTCGGAAGAAAGGGATTTTGCCGAGGTTGTTCCGGTTTCCGCCACCAAAGGAAAGGGCATCGAGGAGTTGATAGAGACTACCGCAAAATACCTGCCGCAAGGGCCGGCAGTCCATGCGGCGGACGAGATCACCGAGGCCAGCGAGCGTTTTCTCGCAGCTGAACTGATCCGGGAAAAGATATTCCGCTTGCTGGGCGACGAACTGCCATATGTCAGCACGGTTGTCATCGATGATTTCGCTGAGGAGCAGGGATTGCGGCGCATCCACGCGTCGATTATCGTTGACAAGGAATCGCACAAAGGCATAGTGGTCGGCGCCCGCGGCGCGCGCCTCAAGGAAATTGCGTCCACGGCGCGCCGCGATATGGAGAAACTGTTCGGCGGCAAAGTGTTTCTCGAGGTCTGGGTAAAGGTCAAGTCGGGCTGGACCGACGACAAACGATTTCTGAAGCAAGCCGGTTATGGCTGAACCGAACAAGATGCGCTGCGACGTCGAACCGGCATTCGTACTGCACAGTTATCCGTATCTGGAAACCAGCCTGCTGGTGGAGACCCTCACCAAGGCTCACGGCCGCGTGCCCCTGGTTGCGCGCGGCGCGCGGCGACCGCGTTCGGCATTGCGCAGCACGCTATTATTGTTTCAACCATTGCTCGTCAGTTGGTCCGGCAAATCGGAATTGCGCACCCTGCACAAGGTGGAGTGGCAGGGCGGATTGCCGCCCCTGAAGGGCAACGCACTGTTATGCGGTTTTTATCTCAACGAACTGATGATGAAACTGTTGCCGCGGGAGGCTCCTCATGAGCAACTTTTCGAAGAATACCGGCAATCGCTGCAAAGATTGGCGACCGACAATAATTACGCCGTCGCGCTGCGCCGCTTCGAGAAACAATTGTTGAAGGAAATCGGTTATGCGCTGATACTCGATCGTGACGCCGCGACCGGAAATCCCATCGATGCCGGGCTTAATTATTCTTACGTGGTCGAGCGCGGGCCCGTGCGCATAAATGGCAGCAGCCATTCCCTGGAACTGTCGGGCGGCACGCTGCTCAACCTGCTGCATGATGATTACTCAAATCCGGTCACGTTGCAGCAGAGCCGGGCATTGATGCGATTATTGATCAACCATCATCTGAACGGACAGGTGCTGTACACCCGGCAGTTGTTGAGCGACCTGCGGCAGCTATGACCTGGCTCAGCGTCAATCTCAACAAGATCGCGCTGCTGCGCAACGCCCGTACTATCGGCATCCCGAGCGTAACGCGGGCGGCGACCATCGTGCTGGACGCTGGAGCGCACGGCATTACCGTGCACCCCAGGCCCGACGAGCGGCACATCCGCAAAAGCGACGTTTACGATCTTGCAGCACTGTTGAGTAAACGGCCGGAAGCTGAATTCAATATTGAGGGCAATCCGTTTCACACCATGCTGGAACTGGTGCGCGCGGTGCGTCCACACCAGTGCACGCTGGTCCCCGATGCTCCGGGCGCATTCACTTCCGACCAGGGCTGGAATCTGGCGCGGGACGGCGCGCGTCTGCAGCCGGTGATTTCGGAACTACGTGCTCTGGGTACGCGCGTCAGCCTGTTCATGGATCCGCTACCGGAAGCAATGTCGCGCGCCCGTGCGCTCGGCGCCGACCGCATTGAACTGTATACCGAACCCTACGCCGGCGCTTTTGGCACACCGGAGGAATCACGCATATTAAATCAATATGTGGAAGCGGCACAGGCGGCACGCGCGGCCGGTCTCGGCATCAATGCCGGCCACGATCTCAATCTCAACAATTTGCCGCGATTCCTTCAGGCCGTGACCGGAGTGATCGAGGTATCGATCGGTCATGCACTGACCGCGGACGCGCTGGAGTTCGGTCTTGCCGAAACCGTGCGCCGTTACCTCGAAGTACTGGGAGAGCAATGAAACAACCGGTCAACATGCCGCCGGGAGTGGTCATGCTCGATGTCATCGGCATGGAATTGACCGATGATGATCGCCGTCGCCTCACTCATCCGCAGGTTGGCGGAGTCATCTTATTCGCGCGCAATTACGAATCTCCAACGCAACTGACGCAGTTGACGCAGGAAATCCATGCTGCACGTCAACCGCCACTGTTGATCGCAGTGGACCAGGAAGGGGGGCGTGTACAGCGTTTCCGCGAAGGGTTCACCGCCCTGCCCGCGATGCGTGAATTGGGTGCCATCTGGGATCAGGATCCGGCGCGCGCGCGCCAACTTGCCCGCTGTACCGGTCACGTACTGGCGGCTGAACTGCGGGCCCACGGCGTCGATTTGAGTTTCACGCCGGTACTCGATGTCGATCATGGCCACAGCAGTGTGATCAGCGATCGCGCATTCCATGCCGATCCGCAGGCGATCAGCGAACTGGCGTCGAGTCTCATACATGGACTTCGTGATGCCGGCATGTCTTCGGTTGGCAAGCATTTTCCCGGACACGGCCATGTCACGGCCGATTCGCACCACGAACTGCCGGTTGACGGCCGGCCGTACGCAAAGATAGAGGCGGTCGACCTGGTTCCGTTCCGGCGCTTGATCGATAATGGATTGGGCGGCATCATGCCGGCGCATGTCGTTTATCCAGACGTGGATGAGCGGCCGGCGGGCTTCTCCGAAATCTGGCTCAAACAGATATTGCGCGGTGCTCTTGGGTTCGACGGCATGATATTCAGCGATGATTTATCGATGGCGGGTGCGCAATGGGCCGGCAATGTCGTGCGGCGCGCACAGGCTGCGCTGACCGCGGGCTGCGACATGGTGCTGGTTTGCAATGATCCGCAGGCCGCGGACGAATTGCTGGCAGGGCTCGATCATCCGCTGCCGGCCTTGGGCATGGCGCGACTGCTGCGTCTGCGTGGCCGCGGCGGGGTGGAATCCCCGGCGCAGCTCGCGCGCGATCTTGCCTATCTGGAAGCGGCCGCGGCGGTACGCATGATCGGCGCCAGAAACGGGGAATTACCGCTTTACCGTTGAAATACCATACCACCGCTATAATCTAGCGGCATTTGCCATTATTTCGAGGTTTCTGCCATGCCTTATGTCAACATTCGCATCGCCGGTTCGCTCACGCGCGAACAGCGCGAGAAAATCGCCGCGGAGATCACCGACACTCTTGAGCGCATCGCCCATAAACCCAAGTCCTACACCTATATTGCGTTCGACGAACTGCCGGAAGAGAAATGGGCGATCGCAGGCAAACTTCTGGATGCCGATTGACCTCTGACGGTGAACAGTACGTGTTTAATGCTCATCAGGTAATTGCCGGACTACCCAACCTGCCGGGTGTTTACCGCATGGTCAATGTGTCGGGAGAGACCCTTTACGTCGGTAAAGCGCGCGATCTCAAAAAACGGGTTTCCTCCTACTTCCAGAAAGCCTCCAGTTTGTCGCCGCGTATTCGCTTGATGCTGGGGCAGGTGACGGCGATCGAAACCACGGTCACGCGCTCGGAAGTTGAGGCGTTACTGCTTGAGAATAACCTCATAAAATCTTTAAGTCCTAAATATAATATATTGTTTAGAGACGATAAATCTTATCCATATCTCATGTTGAGCGGGCACAGGTTTCCACGCTTGGCGTTTCATCGCGGCGGACTCGATCCGCGGCACCGGTATTTCGGTCCGTTTCCCAATGCCGGCGCGGTACGCGAAAGCATGCAGCTGTTGCAGCGCGTGTTCCGGCTGCGCACCTGCACCGACAGCGTGTTCGAAAACCGGTCGCGGTCCTGCCTGCTGCACCAGATTCGCCGGTGCACGGCGCCATGCGTCGGTTTGATTTCACCGGCCGCTTACGCGGCGGACGTCAAAAGCGCGGAGTTGTTTCTGCGCGGCAAGGACGTTGAAGCGGTTGACGAACTGGTCGCGCGCATGAACGCGGCAGCGGAACATCAGGATTACGAACAGGCCGTCATTTACCGCGACCAGATCAGGGCGCTGCGCCAGGTGCGCGAAAAACAATTCGTCAGCAGTAGCCTGGAACACGACGGTGACGTGATTGCGTGCGCGGTGGAAGGCGATGTCGCCTGCGTGAATCTGGTGATGATTCGTGGCGGGCGTCATCTCGGCGATAAAAACTTTTTCCCGCGCAATGCCGTTGGCCATGATACCGCGCGCATTATCGAGGCTTTCGTCGGCCAGCATTATCTGAACCGGGACGTGCCGCCGGTGATAGTGGTCGGGGAAAAAATCGCCGCTGCGGCCCTGATGCAGACGCTGCGCAGACAAGCTGGACATAAAGTGCAAATCGTGATCAACCCCGCCGGAGAACGGCGCAACTGGCTCGACATGGCACACAAGAATGCGCAACTCGGCGCGCAACTGCAAATCGGGCTGCATGCAACCCAGGAAGCACGGTTGCAAGCACTGCAACAGATGCTTGGCGTGACCGAGGCGATCCAGCGTATCGAATGTTTCGATATCAGTCACACCATGGGCGAGGCGACAGTGGCCGCTTGCGTGGTTTATGACCGGGCCGCACTGCAAAAGGCGGAATATCGGCGTTTCAATATCGAAACCGTTGCCCCCGGTGATGACTATGGCGCAATGCGCGAAGCGTTGACCCGGCGTTACGGCCGCAGCGTGGCGGAAGGGGGCAAGTTGCCCAACCTGGTGCTGATTGACGGCGGCAAGGGGCAACTCGGCATCGCCTGCGAGGTATTCGCCGATCTCGGTCTGTCCGACGTATTGCTGATCGGTGTCGCAAAAGGGGAAGAGCGCAAGCCCGGATTCAAGCAACTGATTATCCCGGGCAGGGCGGAGCCGCTGCAATTGCCGGGCGAACACCCGGCGCTGCATCTGATCCAGCAAATTCGCGATGAAGCGCATCGCTTCGCAATTCAGGGGCATCGCGCGCGCCGCGGCAAAGCGCGTACCACCTCGACACTTGAACGCATCGAGGGTATCGGCGCCAAGCGCCGCCAGCGATTGCTCACGCATTTCGGCGGACTGAAAGGATTACTGTCGGCAAGCGTGGAAGAATTGGCGCAGGTCGCGGGCATTAGCCAGCCGCTTGCCGAACGCATTTACGAAGAGTTGCACTGATGCTGTTGACCATTCCGAATTTGCTGACTTGGCTGCGTATCGCCCTGATCCCGCTGTTTGTCGGCGTTTTTTATTTTGAAAAAGACTGGCTGTCGAGGCCCGAACAGAATCTCGTGGCGACCGTGATTTTCGTGATTGCCGCGACCACCGACTGGTTCGACGGCTGGCTCGCGCGCAAGCTCCATCAGACTTCGGCATTCGGTGCATTTCTCGACCCGGTAGCGGATAAGCTGATGGTGGCCGCAGCGCTGATCGTGCTGTTGCAGCTCGGGCGCGTTGATGCGGTAGTTACGCTGATCATCATCGGCCGCGAGATCGCGATTTCAGCATTGCGTGAATGGATGGCCAAGCTGGGAGCGTCGAAGGGCGTCGCCGTTTCCTTTCTCGGCAAGATCAAAACCATATCGCAGATGGTCGCCATTCCGCTGCTGCTTTACGCGAACCCGATCGGCGTGTTTCAACCGCTGGTTGTCGGAACCTGGCTGATTTACGCTGCGGCGGCATTGACGCTGATATCGATGCTTTATTACCTCAAAGTCGCTTTACCGCAGGCGGTAAAGCACGGCTGAGAGAGGTGGCCGTTTCCTTGAACCCGGTCGGCGGACAGCATATAATCCATGCTCCTTTTTGCGGGAATAGCTCAGTTGGTAGAGCGCAACCTTGCCAAGGTTGAGGTCGGGAGTTCGAGACTCCTTTCCCGCTCCAGATTCCGGGAAAACGAAGTGGACTGGGTAACTTCGTTTTCCCGTTTGTTTATGAACATGCCCGGCGGGGTGGCAGAGTGGTTATGCAGCGGCCTGCAAAGCCGTGGACGCCGGTTCGATTCCGACCCCCGCCTCCACCAATTGATATCCGCCCGGGTGGTGAAACTGGTAGACACAAGGGACTTAAAATCCCTCGGAGCTTAACCCTCCATGCCGGTTCGATTCCGGCCCCGGGCACCAACGACAATAAAGATCTCCCGCATCATCGAGTCCGCCGTCGCCATGAAGGAATTCATCCTTATATTTCTGATTTGTTTGGCTCTGACATTTCTTACATATGTCGTTCTCAAGGTTGGATCCATGACCGGTTATCTGGGGTGGCTGGCCATTCCTGCGACGTGCTTAATATATTTCGTGGCCGAGCTGGCAGCGAAACACTGGGGAATTTTCAAGGGTAAAAAATAAAGCATTGTCATCAGGGCAGCAGAATGCAGGGGTCGGCAGGCCAGGCTCTTGTACTGCTTTTAATTTATCGACACTTGAAATAACAAAGCCCGGTCATTAAGCTGTATCAAGTTTTCCGGAAAGGGGAAACATGCTAGATAAGTCACCGCCCATTATTCTGCCCACGCTGGCGGACTTGCCATCCCCGGTACGGATGCTGTTTAGCTGTTTTCTCGTCACCATTGGAGTGGGATATCTGACGGCGATTTTCTATCTCTTTGTCGTGGACATCAGGCCCTACCGGGAAATGGGCATGACGGTGGTCGAGGGCATCGCGGCGAAATATCATGGCCGGCGCGGGGATACGCGTCTGGAAGCCGCCTTGAGCGGGCCCATGTCAGACAAGATCAGTGCCGAGGATAAGAAGAAAATCATACACTGGATCCAGAATGGAGCATCAGCGGATGATTTCAATCAGGTCCAGCCCATTTTCGACAAGAACTGCACGGTCTGCCATAGTGCGAAATCCGGCTTGTCCATCCCACCTTTCACGGCCTATGACGAGATAATGAAAGTCGTCCAGGTCGACACGGGATCGACTCTTGGCCAATTGGCCAGGGTGTCGCACATCCACCTGTTCGGCATCAGCATCATATTTCTGTTGACCGGAATTATTTTTGCATTAAGCTCGATCCCCGGAAAGTGGCGGCTGTTGATCATCGTGCTGCCATACCTTTCCATCTGGGCGGATATCGGTGCATGGTGGATCACCAAGTATGAACCCGTATTTGCGTATGTGGTGTTGGTCGGCGGCGGCTTGATGGGACTGGCATTGGCGGCACAGATCGTGATCCCATTATGGGAAATGTGGTTTATTAAAAGAACTGGGGCAATTTTTGAAAAAGGAGAGAAGATATGATGAGGAGCGCCATAACTGGACTGGCTATATCCGCGATACTGATAATCCCGGCCCCAGGCCAAGCCGCAGACGCGGATGGCAAGGCGATCTACAAAAAGACGTGTGCGGCCTGCCACAATGGGCTGTCGCCGAAATTGGGTGACAAGGCTGCGTGGGCGCCCCGTCTCAAGCAGGGCGTCGACGCACTGGTGACGTCGGCCATGAAAGGCAAGGGAGGCATGCCCCCGAAAGGTGGCAATACCGCCTTGTCCAAAGATGACATCAAGGCAGCGGTAGACTACATGGTCAGCGAGGTCAAATGATCAATCGCGGGAAATGAAATATATCGCGAGGACGATACAGACGACGGTAAGGACAAGAGCCAGCTCAAACATACAAAAAGCCCGAAAGTAAATAAAAAAGCCCGCGCCATGCCCGGGCTTTTCATTTTTCCGGTTCAGGGTTGAATGATGTTGTTGCGCGTAAGCGAGCGTCGTACCAGAAAGTAGCTGGCGGAAAACACTACTACGGTAACAACGATGTCGAACAGGCCGGTCATCGGCATATGGTTTTCGACATAGGGGCCGGTGGGATAAGTTCCCGCTATCCAAGTATAGCGTTCAAGCCACGTGCCGAGCATGATGCTGAAAGCCACTGCTACGATCATACTCGGGGTATGACGGGTGCGTGTGAATATCAATGATATAAACGGCACCAGGAACTTGAGAGTGAAAAAAGTCCACCACAGCACAGAGTAGTCGCCATTTTGCATGCTATCAATGCGATTGCGTTCAGGGGGCAAGTTGCCGTACCAAATCGTTAAATACTGGGCGAAGAAGGTGTAGGTCCATAAGATGGTAAAAGCCAACATCATCTGTGCAATATAGTTATAGACGTATTCGGGCATCGGCTTCACCAATTTATTGCTTTTGCTGAGAAAATAGATCAGCGTTACGGTGAAAGACAGGAACATGCCGAAATTACTGACAAAGTGATACATGCCGTAGATCGCGCTTTCCCATGCGGGCAGCATCGTCATCTCGAAGTCCCAAGCCACCATCGTACCGTATAAGACATAAATCACCGGGACCCAATAGGCAATTTGCTTGAAACGGTTCCAGTTTTCTTCATTCTCATCGCTAACGGCCTGCAACTTGATGAAGCGGGCATACAGAAAAGCAACCAGTGCGAACCCGCCGATTTGGCGGATTAACAGAAAGGCATAGTTGTGCCAGCCGGGCAGATGCTCATGCATGAGCACCTCTCCGGAGGGTTTGATCATGTCCTGCATGGCCAGCCAGGGAAAAGTAGTTTTCCCTCCGGACAGCAGAATCACCAACAGCACAAAGGCAACCGGGTAAAGCCCGAATAACGAGACCGCGATATTACGCACCTCGTAACGCCATTTGGCGCTCGACAGGTGCAGAATGGCCGCCAGCGTGACCCCCCCCAGCATCAAATAAAGGACGATCAAAAAATCGGCGATTAAAACCGACCAGCTAGCGAAGGAAACCATTGCCATTGCCGCTCCTTATTTTCGTCCGGGGTCGCTGGCCTGCTGGGGTGCGGCCGGTTTCAGACCATGGTGTACAAAGTTGATGACATGCCAGCGTTCAGTCGGCGACAAATCATTGGCATAACTCGGCATAACCGCTCCGCCGAAAGTCAGGTATCCGAAAATAAACCCATCCGGCAGCGATTGCACCGTGTCGCTGGTCAGATCAAATGGACGTAATATCAATTTCTCGCCGACTGTGCCATTGCCGGTACCGGACGTGCCGTGACATGGAGTACAGTAGATCATGAACAACTGCTTGCCTTTTTCCACCGATTCTGCGGTGGGCTGGACCGGATTCGGCATCTTGGTCGCATAATCCTGATCGCGCACGTACGTAGTCGCGGTGCCGGGTACGGGAACCGAACGTTGAGGAAATGGAATCGGCTTTTCCTGCGGCTTGATGCTGATCTGATTCATCATGTCCGTCGACCACGGCCATGCGTAAGCGAAGGAGGGGGTTAACAGCACCAAGGCAAACCAAACGATCTTATTCATTCAACGCTCTCTTCTTCTTCTTTCAACGATCTCTTCTTCTATTTTCAGGGCATTATGTCGCTGAAATATTTTCTTCACCTCATCAATGCAATTTTTTTCAGCTTTGACCATGACACCGATCTGATCTTCTGAAATCTTGGAATTGTATAGTGAGCTTTTCATGCGCGCCGGCAATCCTGCGCAGACCAGGAATGCCAAAACGGTGACGTACACCCCCCACATTATCATCAGTTCATAGGTAAGGACGAAATCGGGCGGGAATGGAATGATGGGTTTGCCGCCTTTCATCTGCGCGAACCAGTTACCCTGCGAAGACGCTATAAAGGTAAAGCCAAGCGAAGCGCCCAGTATTGCTCCGATCAGGGTGTACCGGCGCGTAGGAGCCGGACGCGTCCCCAACAGGCTTTCGACGTCAGGATGTTCGATCGGCGATTTGATGGTGATATTGTCGACATTCAACGTTGGCAGGTTGGCACTGCACAATTCGCGGATCGCGTCCGAGGCGGCATCAAAATCGTTGAATAATCCCAGAACACGCAGAGTGCTCATGCTTCCCTCAATTGGGCAAGGTGTTTACGGCCGAGCGTTCGGTGATACACCATTTCCTTCACTTCGTACATGGATACGGAGGGCACCAGCTTGCAGAACAGCATGAACAGCAAACCAAACCAGCCGAAACTGCCGAGCACGATTCCCCATTGGACGAAGCTCGGCCATTGATCGTGATCTATTGTCCACGGGTAGTACCCATGCGAGAAGGTCGGAGCGACGATCATCCAGCGCTCCAGCCACATTCCCAAATTGAGCAGCAGCGAGATGATCAACATCGCCGTCAAATTACTGCGAATCTTTTTGAATAACAGGGTAAACGGCAATACTGAGCCAAGAAAGTTCATTGCCCACCAAAATGGAGAGTAGGGGCCCGTCGCTTTCTGTATCAGCACCTGCTTCGCAAACATGTCGTCGCCGTACCATACCGAGGCATACTCAATGAAATTAAGATAGGTCCACACCATCGCGATCGCGAAGGTCAAACGAGCTATTTTGTCGAGGATGGGCATGGTCATGTATTCCTCGAAGCGGAACGTGTGTCGTAACATGATGAACAATGTGATAATCGCCGCGCAGCCGGAATAAAGCGCGCCGGCCACGAAATAAGGCGGGAAGGACGTGATGTGCCATCCAGGCTGCTGGGACATTGCAAAATCGGATGCCACGATCGAATGTACCGATACCGCCAACGGGATCAGGAAACAGGCGATGGTCATGTAGGAGACGCGGAAATTGCGCCACTGCCGGTCGGTACCCATCCAGCCGAGCGCCAACACGGTATAGAAATTCTTGCGCCAGCCTTCGGCGTTGTCGCGGCATATGGCAAAGTCCGGGATTGCGCCAACATACAGGAACAGCATGGACGAAGTCAGGTAAGTAAAAATCGCCGTAGCATCCCACAGCAGGGGGGACTGAAAGTTCGGCCACGCCCAGCGTTCATTAGGGTAGGGCAACGCATAATAAACCTGCCACAAGCGTCCCAAATGTACTATCACGAACAAGCCAGCGGTCATCAGAGAGAATGTGGTCATCGCTTCGGCAAACCGGTAAATCGGCTTGCGCCAGTCGGCATGAATGATATGCAGGATTGCCGACAACAACGTGCCAGAATGACTCATGCCGATCCAGAAAATGAAGCTGGCTATGTATAACCCCCACATATGAGGATTGTCAAAGTTGGCTACTCCCAACCCGACCTGGTATTGATAGATCTCGCAGCCCACGCCAATGGCGAACAAAGTGCCTGCAAAAGCAAATAAATACCAGAAAGCGGCGCGTGGTTTTTCAATACTCTGAAGCACGTCCTTGTTGATTTGCGCCCACGCGATGTCATCGCGTATATCTTTCTCTTCTTTATTGAAATCGTTCATACTGTTTTCCACTATAGTGGCCGCAGCCAAAATAAAAACGCGGGATCATCGATCCTCTCGGACTAAGCTTGAGTATCTCGTACCCGCTCGAGATACATGATCGAGGGATACGCCCGCAACTCTTCCAAAACACGATAACCGCGGATACCTTCAGGATTACCATCCCTGTCTTTGTCCTGCACATCTTTGGACAAATCCACTCGCTGCTGACGCCACATTTTCCCCACCTTCGAATAAGGGTCGACGAGGTTGCCGAAGGTGATGGCGCCGGTCGGGCAGGATTGGGCGCAGGCGGTCGTCACTTCGCCGTCCTTGACCAGACGGCCTTCAGTGCGCGCCTTGCTCTTGGCCTCGTACAAGCGCTGGACGCAGAACGTGCATTTTTCCATGATCCCTTTGGTGCGCACCGTGAGATCCGGGTTAAGTTGCATCGGCAGGGGATCGGGCCACGCGTTTTCCTGTTCCGGATAGTTGTACCAATTGAAGTAACGAACCTTATACGGACAGTTGGACGAGCAGTAACGCGAGCCGATACAGCGGTTATAAACTTGGGAATTAAGACCGTCCGGCGTATGGTTGGTCGCGCCCACCGGACACACCGTTTCACACGGCGCCGCTTCGCATTGCTGGCACAACATCGGCATGAATTGCGCACCCTGATGCGGTATGTCGATATCTTCATCGTTCCAGTAGCGCTCGATACGAATCCAGTGCATGACCTGACCGTGCAAGAATTTTTTCTTGCCGACCACCGGCAAGTTGTTCTCGGCATAGCACGCCACCACGCAAGCGTTGCAGCCGGTGCACGCGTCAAGGTCGATCGCCATCGCCCATTTGTATTCTGGATGGTCTTTATTCAGATCGCCCGTTGGATGGGTGGTACGATACTTCGTCCAATCCCTCAGCATGTAGGTGATCGACACTTTTATTCCTCTCTAAAAAGTTTTACCTTGTCGGCCGCCATGGTGGCGACAATCTTGCGATCCAGTTGTGTGTTAATCATGCCGGGACTCCAGCCTTCGTCCTTCACCACGGTAACTCTGTCATCGGTCTTGCTGACTTTGACGCGGGTCGCATAGCGCGCCAATTCACCGGTGGTTTTTTCGAATACCGGGTTAAGAATTTTAAACGGGTTGACACCCACGCCCTTGGCGTAGCGGCCCATCGCCTCATGTCCCTGACCGAGCGGCACCGCCACGGTATCGGGTTGGATCCCCGGAAACAGATAAGCCTGGGTCTTGACCGAACCGTTTTTCGAGGAAATTTCCAGAATGTCGCCTTCCCGGATGCCCATGCGCTCCGCCGTTTTCGGATGAATTTCGACCCACGAATCCCACACGATGGTGGTCATGGTATCGGGGGTTTCCTGCATCCACGGCAGATTCGCGTGGCGGCCGTCACGAAAGCCGGAACGAATCGACGGCACCAACTGGAACGGAAACTCCTGGTCTGACGCGGCTGTACCGGGCAAATTCACATTCAAGGCGCCGGGCGCGGCTGATAAATGCTGTTCCTTTACGGCAGCGACATTGAGTACGCCGTGGCTTAATGTTTGGTACCAAAACAATCCATCGTCGGCTGCGGAATCCTTGAAAGCCGACTTGTTCTTGGTCAGCGCATCCTGCAGATAGGAATAATAGTCGGGCCACTTTTTATATTCCTCAGGGCTGCGCCGCTTGAGCAGTTCGAGCAGCAGATCTCCCAGTGAGCGGGTGCCTTCGGGATAGAGTCTTTCCATCAACGGTTGTTGCATGGTAATGGTGACGCCTTCAGGCTGGTATGCGGCGATATGAGTCCCCCAATCTTCCAACGCGGAGTCGAGAGGCAAAACCAGATCCGCTTCCTCCGCGGTCTCGTCGCGGTAATGGGTGAATAGGACCTTGAACCCGGCTTTTTTCAGGTTATCACGCAGCTTCAGAAATTCCGGCGCGGTGTAGACCGGGTTGACGTCGTACATGAACACGGTTTGAAACCGTCCTTGCGCCAAGCCTTCATTGAAAGTATTAAGCGCAACGGTATCGCCATCGGCGGGTGCCATTTGCGGGAAGGGCACTTTCGCCGGCGCGGTGACGGTCTTGCCGACATTGCCAAGCACGAAGTTGAGCAACATGATCGCGGCGGCATTTTGCGCGCCGTGCGCATGTCCTTCGGCCGACGGGCCGGACAATATCAAACTTGGCGTACGCGCACGCAATAAGGCCAGCAAACGGTCGAAGACTTCGCCGCTAACGCCAGTTTCCTGGCTAACGCGCGTCTTGTCGTAGCCGCGAACTGCGGCAGTGACCGATGACGGTACATTCTTGATGTAAGCGGGGTCCTGCAATAAAGCGTTGGCCAATCCCAAAGCGAACACGCCTTCGGTACCGGGACGGATCGGGATCCAACGGTCGGCGTTGGCGCCGGTCACCGTCATCTTGGGTTCAATCTGGACCAGCACGCCGCGCGCTTTGCTGTCGTTTGCCTTGCGAAAGTCGGCGTACTGGGTGGAAAAATGAACCGGCGACAACCAGGTATCGAGGAAATCCGCGCCGAACGATACCACCAACTGGGCCTGATCGATGTGGTAGCACGGCACTGCAACGCCATACATCTGCTCGCTTACTGATCGGTTGACTTTGATGGCGAGCGGGTCATAAATAAAATGGTTTTTCGATCCCAGGCTCTCGACATAATTTTGCATCAGCACCCTGAGATGACCGCTCAACGGGCCGGTCAGGAACGCGAATTTGTCACCCACACCTTTGGTCTTTTCGACGAGCAATGCCGTCGCATTGTCCCAAGTGGTGGGTTGCAGCGTGCCACCCTGGCGTAGCAACGGTTCTTTCAAACGGTCCGGGTTGTAGTGATGTTGCACTGATGCCTGACCCAGACCGCACAACCGGCCCCGGTTCGGCGTTTCGGGGCTGCCTTCCATTTTCAGGATGCGTCCTTCGCGTACGCGTCCGTGGACACCGCAACCTCCTTCGCATTGTGTACAGGTTGAGGCGTAATAGATACCAATGCCCGGCACCACGAAATCCTGCGGCTGCACATAGGATTCGACCGTTTCCACGCCGGACTCGATCGAAGTGTAGCCGCACCCGGCCACCGTCAGCGAGGCGCCGCCCCAGCCCAAGACTTTCAGGAAATCTCTGCGATTGATATTGCTCATAAGCTCATGGTCATTGTGTACATAACGTTGCACACGGGTTATTTATGGCAGTCCCAGCAATCGTGGGGCCCGTGGCCGGTCTCGGAGCTGGTATTGTTTATCAGGTGATCCTTTTGGTGGCAGGAGTTGCACCAGCCCATGGTCAGCGGCATGACTTTTTCGGCCACGGTAAAAGTCTTCACGTCGCCGTGACAGAAGCCGCACACTTCCTGTACCGGGCGTTTCTGCCAGAAATAAAAACGCTGAATGTGGCGCTCATGGTTGAAACGCACGAATTCGGGTTCATCATGCACTTTCTTGAAGGGAATCGGCTCCTTCTTATCCCAATACTCAAACAGTTTCTTGATGCGCGGCTTGTCTCTCACCGATGGGATACTTTGGTGGCAGCCGATACATTTTTGCAGCGGCGGAATGCCGGAGACCAAACTGCGGCGCGCATAGGTATGGCAGTACATGCAATTAATCCCCATTTTTGCTGCATGGATATCATGCGGGAATTCAATTGGTTGCTCCACCTTGTTGCCGGCGACCGCAACAGAAATACCGAACACGCTCGAACCGACGTATAGCAAACTGACTGCAAAGAGGTGTACAAAAAGCGGCCCCCTAACGATGCACAAAAATCTCGTCAAATTTTTACCCCTCCTGGCGCCCCGCTCAGAGTCGGGTGCAGATATGTCGTATCGACAATTTCTTTTTAGGGGCGAAAGTATAAGCATGGGTAAAGGAGACGGTCAAGACAAAATTTATCGACGAAAGCCCCGATCAAAAATGTAACGGCGGGCTCATTAAATGGCACTTGACTCAAAAGCATTATATATGTCTCGACTGAGTCGCAATTTCACGGGTTCGGCTGCGGTCATGGGACAAAGTGCGGTAACTGCGTTTGCAAATTCTGGTCGGCATATTTTTCGGCGACTTTCATAACACATTTCCAACGCTTCCTTATGTGATAAGCTTCAATTGCCATATTATTAAACTGGTGCGTAAGACATATGATTGTCTTCAATCTGATCTGCAGTAATGAGCATCGTTTTGAAGGATGGTTCATGTCGGTTATCGATTTCGAGCAGCAGCAAAACTCCGCACTGCTGAATTGCCCGGTTTGCGGCATCCATGAAATCACCAAAACCTTGCATGTTCCTCATGTAAACACCGGCGGTATCAGGCGCGGACAGCGAACGGCAGCAAAGGATAAGCTCAAGCAATGTGTGAATATCGACGGTGAATTATCGCAATTGCTCGACCACATCATCGCCAATACCGAAGACGTCGGTGATGCATTTCCGGAAGAGGCGCGCAAAATTCACTACCGCGAGGTACCGGAGCGCAAAATCCGTGGCAGTGCCTCCGCCGAAGAAGTCGGCGAACTTCAGGAAGAGGGCATCGAGGTCTTGGTACTGCCGGTTCCCGTGCGCCGTTTTGGCAAGTCGCACTGATCGTCCGGTCAACTACATTTTTCGACGATAGCATGTCGACCAGAGTTTTTCTGATCGCCTCGTTGCTAATAATGTCCGGGCCGGTGGCCGCGCAATTCAGGGTTGAACCGATCACCAGCCCGGATACGACCTACGAGTTGGAAGGATATTCTGTTCATGCGCCGACCGGCGCGGATTGGTTTCTGATGTATCAGGACAAGCAATCCGCCGCATTCGGCAAAAAGAAGATTTCGCCCACTCACGCGGTTACGGCTACCGCGACCTCGAAATTGATGGACAAAAAACTCAAGACGCTTGCGGAAATCATCGATTACGTAAAAAAAGGCAATGCCGCCTCAATCAACAAACAACGGCAAACCATCCTCAAAAATGATGTCGTCACCGATGAAGAAGCCCCCGCGCCATTGTGCGCCGGCTATCGTCTCAAGACCGAAGATCGGGGAGTGCCGGGCACCGACGGTACGACGCTATTTACCCTGAGCTACGGTATCGTCTGCGTGCATCCGGCCGTGCCTGAGTTATTAATTGATGTCGGTTATTCGGAGCGCGGTAAAGAGGAGGAACTGAATTCCGAGCTGATCCGGGAGGAAGGGATGGATTTCGTGAACAGTTTGAAGTTCAGTAATACCGCTAAACCGAATTAAAGGCGCACCTGCGCCGCTGCCCCCAATAAATTCCAAAACTGCGGATGATCAGGCTGCCCCTGGCGGCCTCGGATCGAACTAGGCAACCACATTGATTGTTCTTGACTTATTTATACATATGTCTAATACTTTAACTTATACTGTCTAAATTAAGCATGGTTTACTGCTAAACAACCTTGATATCAAGCAAAGAAATATTAATTAAAACAGGTATATCTAGAGCTACATTAAATAATTATATTGCTTTAGGTATACTGTCTAAACCGTTGGTCAGGCAACCGGCAGCGGGAGAAGACGACGCTCGTGTATTAGGTTATTTCCCGGATTCGGCTTTGGAGAGAATAGAACAAGTCCGTCGTATGAAAGCAGAGGGTTTATCAATGGCTGACATCGTCGCGCAGTTGGGAGTGAAAAAAGAGCAGGCGTCCGAGGCAACCATGAAGCCGCCTTCCCAAGAAGTCACAGGGAAGGCAAGTGAAAATTTATCCGCCTGCAGACAGCGCAGTCTGCAGGTGACGCTCGATGATATTGCTCATCCCGCCTATATGGTCAATTACAGTTTCGAGCTGACTTGGTATAACGAGGTAGCGCGGGAAAGCATGCTGGGCTTCAACACGCCGCCGCCAAGCAGCGAATCCCGCAACGTTTTCCTGATACTGATGACCGCCGGAGGCCGTTCCACGGCGAATCGCAACGAATTTCTGCGCCTTCATATCGCGCTTGCAAAAGCCCGTCTGTCCAAGCCGAACATGCTCGGTATTGTGAAAAACCTGGGCCAGCAGATCACGGCATTGGTCGATGAACTGTATGACCAGTCCGATACCTTGACTGCCGGCGGCCAGACCGTAATCGAAGTCCCTTATACATTGCACGACGGCAAGGGGAAGGCCGAGGCATGGGTGGTACGCGGCATTTACTTCCGGGAAGGCATACTGGTTTTGCATGTTCCGGCGGGGCAGGCCGATCCCGATCTTTTGGGGTTTCTATCACGCCGCGATATCGTCATTCGCAACTTGCTGCGCAAGCGGCTGCCCGTCCTGACGCCGCTTGCAGTGTTGGTGGCGGATTTGCAGAATTCAGTAAAAATCTGCTCCGAGCTTCCCCCTGAAGAATATTTCGAACTGATCAATGAAATCTGGTCGACGCTGGCGCCGATTTACAGGAATTATTACGGCACCCACGGCAAGCACGTCGGGGATGGAATGGTCTATTATTTCTTCCCGCAGCCCGATAGCAACTATATATTCAACGCACTGATGTGTGCCCATGAAATCAAACTGGAAATGCGGCGGATCAGCAAGAACTGGCAGCTGCGCAAAAACTGGTTCAACGAGCTGTATCTGAACATCGGGTTGCACGAAGGTCAGGAATGGCTCGGCACTTTTCAGTCCGCCACCAGCGTTGAATTCGCGGTCCTCGGCGACACTATCAACTCCGCCGCGCGGCTGAGTGACTTTGCCCGTTATGGTGCCATCTGGGCCACCAAGAACTTCGTCAGCAAGCTCTCGGCGGACGAGCGCGCCAAGGTTGAATTCGGCATTTCCCGCCGCGCTGAGGATCAGCGCGAGCATTTAGTGGTGTCGTCCTATTCTCAAATTGGCGCGCTGGTCGACCTCAAATCCGAGCGTTATGAGAAATTGCGCGAAATCGCAACGCTGCCGATAACCGAAATCCGGACAATCAAAGTCAAATAATTCAATTCGTGCCCGCCGCTTTAGTAGGTGGTGGGGATGCCTGTTGGCGTTTTTCCCTTCCATTCTGCTTAATTCCGCCTTTCCATAACTTAACATAATACACATTATACGAAGTCATTACGAAGCTAAGGATGCATCGAGCGGTAACAAAACAAAGAAGGTACGGCGGATTACGGAAGTATCCGAGAGCCCGCAACGAACCATCCGCAGCCCCTACGTTGACCTATTTAGAGAGATGGGATGAAGTCCTGGCACTGGATCGAGACGGTGCCGCGAAAATACCCCGAGACACTCACCACGAGAGCACAAGCACTACAACGTAGTAAAGAGAAGATACGGTAAACAGGTAGGCTGTTTGGACCATTAAGTGTCCTATACTCTACGCTGAAAGGAGATTTCGAATAACTTATGGTCACAATCAAGTTCATATTAGCGGTGCTCGCAGTGGTAGGACTGGTCGTGGTGTTCAGCGCAGCCCTGAAACCGGAACCCAAGCTCTTCTCAAAAAAGCCGCTGACCAACCACGAGCATATGCTGTATCACCTGCTGAGAAGCGCCCTACCCGACTATGAAATATTGGCGCAAGTCCCGTTCAGCCGGTTTCTGATAACCAAAGGAAAAGGCGACGACGAGAAAGATATCAATCGAAGATTCCGCTTTGTGCGGCAGAAAATCGCTGATTTCCTGATCTGTGAAAAAAACTTTTCGATAGTCGCCGCTGTAGAGTTGGACGACGACCAAACCCACGACCCGGTGCGGGTCGAGAAACGAGACCGTCTATTCAACGAGGCGGGGGTTGCGACCATACGATGGAACATCAAAGCCCTGCCCACGGTGCTGGAGATACAGGAAAAGATTGAGGGCCTGAAAAAAACCGCGGCCTTGGAATGATGGCTGATTGATGAAATCGAGGAATAAGAATATGTACTGTCCCTACTCGTCAAACTTTCTCATTTTCGCCATGAAGTAACAAAGAAACGCTATCGCGCATGCAAACCAACCAAGGAATACAGCTAATTGCCCAAGGAAATGTGGAATACCATCGCTAAGGTAAGGGGCGATGCTGTCGCCTATGAATGAAACGCCTACACCGGAAAAATAGATTAACAAAATCACTATTACCAACCTTAGCGCTGACTCCATATTTCCAATCTCCTCTCAGTTGATTTTTTGTTTGATGGCATTTGGCATTGTCACCTGGCGCCAATATTGTAATAAATAAAGGGTTGTCTAGTCACTACGTACGAAAAGGTTCTTTATCTTACACGTCATGGCCCCGATGGGTTGATTGCAGAGAGCTTGTTCGATTTCCGGATCGTTTGGGTATTTATCATGGCCGTGTCGTCCGCAAACCAGCGACATGAGAAAATACCGGATCGTCTTTTAAATTGAAGATGCTGACGCTCAACATTTATCCAACACAGATCCTATTGATCATCGTTACGCTCGCGGGAGGGCTTGCCTTGGACGTGCGCACCGATATCGTCGGACAGGTCTCGCTGAGCATCGGGGTTTGGCTGGTGCTGCTTTATTTGTTGCAGCGGATGGAACGCGACCTGCGGTACGGACTAATGGCATGCCTGATAATCGCCACCGCCGGCGAGATGTTCCTGTCGCTTGTTTGGGGACTGTACACCTATCGTCTGGGTAATATCCCCCTGTTCGTTCCTCCGGGCCATGTGTTGCTGCTTTTGCTCGGGTTTGCGCTGGCGCGCCGCATGTCCGATGCCGTCACACGTACGATCATCGGTTGCGCAGCGATCTACTCGCTGGTGGCGGCCATGGCAGGAATTGATACGCTTGGTGTCCCACTGTTCCTGGTGCTTCTCGCCGCGTCGCTGTTCATGCCAATGCAACGGCGCCTGTATGCGAGCACGTTTGTGCTGTCGCTCATGCTCGAGTTGTACGGCACTTGGCTGGGAAATTGGGTTTGGGCGCATAAAGTCCCCGGTATGGCGCTGGTGACAACCAACCCGCCGGGCGCCTCCGGTGCATTTTATTGCGCGCTCGATGCGCTGGTAATGGCCACGTCACTGCTGGTAGTGCCACGTTTGAACGCGCTTGCGGCACGCTCGGGCGCAGACTTTCCCGGCCGCTCGCTGCGTTCCGGTTTTTCGCTGCAGCGGATCCGTAACAAGTCCGTTCCGCGCCGCTAGGTGTAATGCATCGTTTGCATGACAAATATTTTCTTCCATGAGTAATCCCGGCGATTTCATTTCATCGTTTTTACCTCTTGCCAGCAGAGGCCGGCAGGCAATCCTCGGTTTCCTGTTTGTGGTGTGCCTGGCGCTAATCTCAAGTTGGATATTGAGAAAACGCCCTAAGCACGTCAGGGAACTTGCAATACATCTGTGCGTTGCGTTTGGGATCGTATTCATTACATGGATATATTTTCGAAAATAGCCAGATCGAGCCAATGGGAGTAAGTTGTGGATTTTCCCACAGGCGAGGAGGCTCGATATGGGCACGACAAATTGGGTCAAGGTAATCGGATTTCTGGTTGCACTCGCCGCGTGGTTGATATGGACCAGCCGGCGCACGTGGCTGCTGAAGGAGGCCAAACGCAATGAAGAACAGGCGCCGCCCTCCGAAAATCAATTGCGCTGGGACCTGCGGCACATCCGGGAAGACATTTCCGTACTGGTCTTCGTGAACAGCCTGCTGGTGTGGTTTATCGCTTTCGCGATAATTTTTGTTTGGCGCTAATCGATTCCATGCGCGGCGGCAGCTTCCGCTTTCAATTTGAATAGCTCGAAGAAATTATCGGTGGTTTTCTTGGCAACCTCCTCCACGCTCGCACCCTTAAGCCGCGCGATTTCTTCGGCCACGTACTTCACATAGCCGGGCTGGTTGGTTTTGCCGCGGAATGGCACCGGTGCCAGGTATGGAGAATCGGTTTCGACCAGCATGCGTTCCAGCGGCACTTGTCGGGCGACTTCCTTGAGCGCCTGCGCGTTCTTGAAGGTCACGATGCCGGAAAAGGAAATGTAAAAACCCATCGCGATTGCAGCTTGAGCGGTTTCCCACGCTTCGGTAAAACAGTGCATGACGCCACCGATCTCGGGTGCGCCCTCCTCCCGCATGATGCGCAGCGTATCCGCCGCGGCGCTGCGGGTATGGATGACCAACGGTTTGCCGCTGACGCGAGCGGCACGGATATGGGTGCGAAAGCGGTCGCGCTGCCATTCGAGATCTCCCTTGAGCCGGTAGTAATCGAGGCCGGTCTCGCCGATGGCGATGACCTTCGGATGGCTGGCCAGTTGCACGAGTTCTTCCACGGCTGGTTCATGGATTTCTTCATAATCCGGATGCACGCCGACGGTCGCGTACAAATGGTCGTGGCTTTCAGCCAATGCCCGCACGCGCGGAAAATCCTCGAGCCTTACCGAGATGCACAATGCGCGTCCGACCCCGTTCTCGCGCATCAGCGTGAAAATCGCGTCGAGATCGCCGGACAGCTCGGGAAAATCAAGATGGCAATGCGAATCAACCAGCATGGCCGGGAAAACCTGTTGCGCCGTTTTCCTCGCCGCGCAGCAACAGCGTATAGGACAGCAGTATCTGTTCGATAAACAGGCGCGCGTTCAGCGGATGATTGACGATGCGCTGCCAGCCGACCAGCATGCGGTGGTAACGCGCGAGCTGCAACGCATCGAGCGGCTTGGCCGCCTGCGCCAGCGCCGCTTCGAAATCCGGGTTGTAACGCACGCGCCCGGCGGTTTTCTTGAGCAGCAAATCATAGGACCAGCGCTGCAGCCATTCCAGCAGGCGCGGCGGTGGATAATCGCGCGCGTGTTCGGCCAGCTCCAGCGCATTGAAGCCGCGCGCGGACAGCGCGCCAAGCACGGTCTTGCGGTGCGTCCAGTAGTCATCGGCGGCGAGTTGCAGCGCGGCCAGCGGCGCATTGCCGGTCTGGGCAAGACTCAGCGCCGGCTCGGCGACACCCTGCTCGCGCAGCCATTGTTCGGCGACCGCCGCCGACGGCGTCGGCAGCGCGATTTGCTGGCAGCGGCTGATGATCGTCGCCGGCAGATAATAAGGACGATGCGAAACGAGGATGAAGCGCGTTCCGGGCGGCGGCTCCTCGAGGTTCTTGAGCAGCGCATTGGCGGCGCTGGTGTTGAGCGTTTCGGCCGGATAAAGCACTATCGTCTTGCCACTGTCATGATGCGCGGACAGATGAATGAAGTCGCGCAGCCCCCGCACTTCTTCGATCTTGATTTCCTCGCCGGGTTTACGCCTGCGCTTGCCGGACCCTTCCCCGTCCCCAATGGAGTCCTCTTCTTCCGCGCCGTCAGCAAGCTCTTCGCCATCGGCAAGCCGCAACGCTTCGGGACGTAATTCGCGGTAATCGGGATGACTACCAGACGCAAACCAGCGGCAACTCCGGCATGTGCCGCATGCGGTGCCGTCCGTTTCCGGCGTTTCACAAGCCAGCGACTGCGCGAACTTGCGCGCAAAGTCGAGTTTGCCGGTGCCTTCCCGGCCCCGCAGCAGCAGAGCGTGCGGCAACGTCGTTTTGCGCGCGAGCAACCCGTTCCAGGCCGTTTGATGCCACGGCAACACCGTCATTGGCATAGCAACTCCACGATGACGGTAAGTTCGCGCCGGATTTCCTCGATGTTGCGTTCCGCGTCGATGATGTGAATGCGCTGTGGGGCATTGCGCGCTCGCAACAGGTAAGCGTCGCGCACACGCTGGAAAAAATCATTTTGTTCCCGCTCGAAGCGATCCGGTTGCTTGATGGCAGTCATGCGTTGGCGGGCAACGGCCGGGGTCACGTCAAAATAAAACGTCAGATCCGGCTCGAGTTCGCCCTGCACCCAATGTTCGAGTGCTTCCAGTCGGTGCCAGGCGACGCCCCGGCCGCCACCCTGATAAGCGAACGTCGCATCGGTAAAGCGGTCGCACAATACCCATCGCCCCGCCTCCAGGTTGGGAGTGATGACCTGATGGATATGCTCACGCCGCGCGGCGAACATCAGCAGCGTCTCGGTTTCGGCATGCATGGCTTGTTTGCCGTCGAGCAGCAGTTTCCGCAGTTGCTCGCCGAGCACGGTCCCGCCCGGTTCGCGCGTGACCACCAGATCGTGGCCGTGCGCGCACCAGAAATCGGCCAGCCACTCCAGATGGGTGCTTTTACCGGCGCCGTCGATGCCCTCCAGCGTGATGAACTTGCCGCGCATGTTTAGTTTCTACCGTGCTTTTGATATTTTGTCACCGCGCGTTCGTGCTCGGCCAGCGTTTCGGAAAACTGCGATGTACCGTTGCCACGCGAGACAAAGTAGAGCGCAGGAGACGGCGCCGGATTGAGCGTTGCTTTCAACGCATTCAGGCCGGGCAATGCAATCGGCGTTGGCGGCAGTCCGGCGCGCGTATAAGTATTGTACGGCCCGTCGGTCAGCAGGTCGATTTTACGCAGATTACCGTCGAATTTCAGCCCAAGACCGTAGATGACGCTGGGATCGGTTTGCAGCATCATGCCCCGCTTCAGGCGGTTGATGAACACCGCCGCGATCAGCGGCCGTTCACCGGGCTGTCCGGTTTCTTTTTCAACGATCGAGGCCAGTATCAACGCCTGATACGGATTCTCGAATGGCAGTCCGGTGGCACGCGTGTTCCATAGCGCCACGAGTTGCTGCTGCTGCTGGTGGTGCGCGCGCCTGAGCAGTGCCAGGTCGCTGGTCCCCGCGGCGTAGAAATAGGTGTCCGGGAAAAACAATCCTTCAGCGGATGGATCATCGATTCCCAGCCGGCGCAGGATATCCTGTTCATCGAGGCCGGCGGAGTCGTGTCTGATGGTCGGCTCCGCGTCGAGCGCCGCGCGCGCCTGCGCGAACGTCCAGCCCTCGATCAGGGTGATCTGCTCCAGCGCCTGATCGCCGGAAGTAATTTTGCCGAGCAGCCTGTACGGCGACAGCGGCGCGGTAATTTCATAATTGCCGGCTTGAATCCGTCCGCTGGCACCGCGCAGACGGGCCAGCAGTTCAAAGCGTAGCGGAGAGTCGATTACGCCGGCTTTTTGCATTTGGTGAATCGTTCCGCGCAGACTACTGCCCTGCTTCAAGTCGAATTGCAACGGCAGATGATCGGGCTTGATGTCGGTGAACGCATAGAACGCGAACCATACCGCAACAGCGGCCGTCAGCGCCAAACCAAGACGCCACAGATATCGCATCATGTTTTAATCATCCGCATCCAGCCATTGCCTGAATTGCGGCGTCAGCCTGCCGGGACGCCATGTCTTGCATCCGAGTGCCCTTATTTGCCAGATGCCGATGATGCTGTTGACCACGAAAACTTCATCGGCATCCAGCAGTCGTTCACAGTTGAACGTCGTCACCTTTTCCGGGATTCCGTGCGCAGCGGCAAGCTCAAGCACCCGCTCACGCTGCACGCCGGCAACTCCGCAACGTGAAATATCCGGGGTCGCCAACTCGGTTCCGAATACCGCAAACAGGTTGCTCATGGTGCCGGATATCGCATTACCCGCGGCGTCGCACATGATGCCTTCTGCGATCTCCGGATCATTCCATTCCGACCGCGCCAGGACGTTTTCGAGGCGGTTCAAGTGCTTGATGCCGGCCAGCGCGGGTTGCATCGCAAGCTGGGTGCGGCACAGCTGCGCCCGGACGCCATGCGACTGATATTCGGCCGGATAGGCGGGTAATGCACCGGTAGAAACCACCCGCGTCGGCAACGTATTTTGCGAAATGGCGTAACCGCGCGCGGCAACACCGCGCGTCACGGTAATTCTGGCCACGCAATCCGGCTGCTGCGCCGCGACGTGGTGCAGATCCTGTTCGAGCAATGCGGGTTCCGGGCACGCGATACGCAAACGGGCGCAGTCATCGCGCAGTTTCGCGTAGTGGCGCGGCCAGCAACGCGCCTGCCCGCCGCGCAACAGCAAGGTACGGAACACGCCGTCGCCGTAACTCCAGCCACGGTCATGCAGTGAGATCGTATCGCTTATGGTGCCGTTGACCAGATTCATCGTGTACGCGGCATGCGGAACGGAACCGCCACGGGCAAAGGGGAAAAATCAAACGGCGCGGAACACCAGACTGCCGTTGGTGCCGCCGAACCCGAACGAGTTCGAGAGCACCGTGCGAATTTTCATGTTGCGCGCGCTGTTCGGCACGTAATCGAGATCGCATTGCGGGTCCTGCCTGACCAGATTGATGGTCGGCGGCGCGATCTGATGATGGATCGCGAGCACCGAGAATACCGCTTCGACGCCACCCGCGGCGCCGAGCAGGTGTCCGGTCATCGACTTGGTCGAGCTGACCGCCAGCTTTTTCGCATGGCCGCCAAAACAGCGTTTGACCGCGATGGTTTCGGCAATATCGCCGAGCGGCGTCGAGGTACCGTGCGCATTGATGTAATCGACCGCATCGGGACTGACGCCGGCATTGCGGATCGCGTTGACCATGCAGCGCGCGGCGCCTTCACCGTCCTCGCACGGCGCGGTGATGTGATGCGCATCGGCGCTCATGCCGTAACCGGCCAGTTCGGCGTAAACGCGCGCGCCGCGTTTTTTCGCGTGCTCGTATTCCTCGAGCACCAGCACGCCGGCGCCTTCCCCCAGCACGAAGCCGTCGCGGTCGACGTCCCACGGGCGGCTCGCCAGCTCCGGCGCGTCATTGCGCGTCGACAGGGCACGCGCGGCGTTGAAGCCGCCGACGCCGAGTGGCGATATTGCGGCTTCCGCACCGCCAGCGACCATCACGTCGGCGTCGCCATATTCGATCAGCCGTCCGGCTTCGCCGATGCAATGGTTGGCCGTCGTGCAGGCGGTGGCCAGCGCGAGGTTCGGGCCTTTCAGGCCGTGCATGATCGAAAGCTGTCCCGAGATCAGGTTGATGATCGAGCCCGGGATGAAGAACGGTGAAATCTTGCGCACACCGCCGGCCAGCAACGCATTGTGGGTCTCCTCGATCAGCGGCAGACCGCCGATGCCGGAGCCGACGCAAACGCCGATCTGTTCGCGATTCTCGCGCTCAAGATCGAGGCCGGAATCCTTCAACGCATCAATCGAAGCGGCGAGGCCGTAGTGGATAAAAGTATCGAAGCGGCGCGCCTCCTTCGGCGACAGCCATTTCGCGACATCGAATCCCTTGACCTCGCCCGCGATCTGGGTCGGAAACGCGCTGGCGTCGAAACGGGTAATGCGGGTGATGCCGGATTTGCCGGCGACGATGCTGGACCAGGCTTCCTTGACGTCGATGCCGACCGGGGAAACGATGCCGAGCCCGGTAATGACTACTCTGCGTCTAGCCAATGGGTTTCCAGGGGCCGCTGCGGGCCTTATTTGAGGTGGGCTTTGATATAATCGATCGCCTGCTGCACGGTGGCGATTTTTTCCGCTTCTTCATCGGGAATTTCGCATTCAAATTCTTCTTCGAGCGCCATCACCAGTTCCACGGTATCGAGCGAATCGGCGCCAAGATCATTGACGAATGACGATTCAGTCTTGACGTCGGCCTCGGCTACGCCCAGTTGTTCGGCCACGATTTTCTTGACGCGCTGCTCCACGTTTTCCATCAACATCTCCCTTTCAGATTTGAAACAAATTCCGGAAAAGGCGTATTTTACCAAATCCTGAATCTTGCAACGTTTAATCCATCACCATCCCGCCGTTGACGTGTAAAGTCGCTCCGGTAATGTAGGACGCCGCCGGTGAGGCGAGAAATGCGGTTGCGCCGGCGACGTCTTCCGGCGCGCCGAGGCGGCCGAGCGGAATCTGGCCGATCAGCATGGCGCGTTGCTCGTCACCGAGCGCGCGGGTCATGTCGGTATCGATAAAACCCGGCGCGACACAGTTGACGGTTATGTTACGGCTGCCGACCTCCCGCGCCAGTGCCTTGCTGAAGCCGATCATCCCGGCTTTGGCCGCGGCATAATTGGTCTGGCCGATATTACCCATCACGCCGACCACCGAAGTGATATTGATGATGCGGCCGCTGCGGGCCTTCATCATCGGTCGGATCACCAGCTTTGAAAGGCGATAGGCCGATTTCAGGTTGGTCGTCAAAATCGCATCCCAATCCTCATCTTTCATGCGCATCAGGAGGTTGTCGCGCGTGATGCCGGCGTTGTTGACGAGGATTGAAATGTCTCCCCATTGCCGCTGAATCGCGGCAACCACCGCCTCGCTCTGCGCCGCGTCGTTGACGTCGAGTGTATAGCCGGCGCCCCTGACGTTGGCGCCGGCCAGATAATCGCTGATGGCCGCAGCGCCCTGGTCGCTGGTCGCGGTACCTGCCACCACGGCACCGTGCCGGCCGAGTTCGAGCGCGATTGCCTTGCCGATGCCGCGCGAGGCACCCGTTATCAGCGCGATCTGTCCGTTCAACATTATGCCGCCTGCTTCAAGATTTGAATTGCTTGCGATAAAGATGTTGCATCCGCCAGTGCGATGCTGTGCAATTTATCGTCGATGCGGTTCGTCAATGCGGACAATATCCTGCCCGGACCGCATTCGACGACATGGGTGACCCCCGCCTGTGCCATGGAGCGGATTGTCTCCACCCAGCGTACCGGACTGCAGGCCTGGCGCGCAAGTGCATCCTTGATCTGTTGTGGTTCATTGAGCATGGCAACATCGACATTATTGATCACCGGTATTTGCGGCGTCTTGAGGGTAACGCCGGCAAGTTTTTCGGCGAGCCTCTGCGCGGCCGGCTTTAGCAACGAAGAGTGGAATGGCGCGCTGACCGGCAGTATCACCGCGCGCCGCGCGCCCTTCGCCTTGGCTGCCGCAATACCGCGCTCGACCGCCGTCTTGTGGCCGGCGATCACGATCTGGCCGGGCGCATTGAAATTGACCGGTTCGACGACTTCGCCCTGTGCCGCTTCGGTGCATGCCGCGCGTACCGCTGCGTCGTCGAGGCCGAGAATTGCCGCCATTCCACCGACTCCGAATGGCACCGCCTCCTGCATCGCCTGCGCACGATACCGCACCAGCGGCAGCGCGTCGCGAAAATCGAGCGCGCCCGCGACCACCAGTGCGCTGTATTCGCCGAGACTGTGTCCGGCCATAATCGCGGGCACCGTGCCGCCCGCCGCGCGCCACGCACGATAAACCGCGTAATCGGCGGCCAGCATTACCGGCTGGGTATTCACAGTTGAATTCAGGTCTTCAACCGGCCCTGCGCTGATCAGTTTCCACAAATCCTGTCCGAGCACATCCGACGCCTCGATGAATACATCGCGTACCGCCGGCGTATCGGCAAAACTTTGCAGCATGCCGACGGATTGCGATCCCTGCCCCGGAAACACCATTGCCAGTTTCATGGTCTTACCATTTGAGCAGCACCGCGCCCCAGGTAAACCCGCCACCGACGCCTTCCAGCAACACATGCTGCCCCTCGCGGATGCGGCCGTCGCGCACCGCCTCGTCGAGCGCGAGCGGGATCGACGCGGCCGAAGTGTTGCCGTGGTGATCCACGGTCACCACGACTTTGTCCATGCCGAGACCGAGTTTTGCAGCGGTGGCTTCGATGATGCGGATGTTGGCCTGGTGCGGGATCAACCAATCGATGTCGGCGGTTTTCAGGCCGTTCGCGGCAAGCGCTTCGCGCGCCACCTCTCCGAACGCATTTACTGCGAACTTGAATACCGTGCCGCCCTCCATTTGCATGAACGGCCTGCCTTCGATCTTGCCGGCACGCACTGCACCGGGAGCCGCCAGCGCATCACGATAACCGCCGTCGGCGTGCAAATGGCTGGATAAAATCCCAGGCTGTTCAGCGGCGGAAAGCACCACCGCACCGGCACCGTCGCCAAACAGTACGCAAGTGGAGCGGTCGCTCCAATCGGTAATGCGCGACAACACATCGGTACCCACCACCAATGCGTGCCGGCATTGTCCGCTGCGCACGAATTGATCGGCGATCGCCACTGCGTAGACAAAGCCGCTGCACACCGCCTGCACGTCGAATGCGGGACAGTTACGAATGCCGAGCTTGGTCTGCAAAATGCACGCAGTACTCGGGAACACCATGTCCGGCGTGGTTGTCGCGACAATAATCAGATCGATTTCCTGCGCGGCAATACCCGCGGCGCTGATCGCACGTCGGCTGGCATGCAGCGCGAGGTCGCTCGCCTGTTCGTTGTCAGCGGCAATATGGCGTTCACGGATGCCGGTGCGCGTATAAATCCACTCGTCTGATGTCTCGACCATTTGTTCGAGATCGCGGTTGGTCAGAATCTTCGCCGGAAGATAGCCGCCGGTGCCGGTAATCCGTGAATAAACGGTCAAGCCGCCCCCCGGTGCAACTGTGACACGCGCTCGGTGATGCGGTCGAGTACGCCGCCGCGCGCCTCGTCGGCGGCGCGCTGAATCGCGACGTGGAACGCGGTGCGGTCGGCCGAGCCGTGGCTTTTTATGACAATGCCGCGCAACCCCAGCAGCGTCGCGCCGTTGTAATGGCGCGGATCGACACGATGTTTGAACGCGCTGATCGCCGGCAACGCAAGCACGCCGGCAATCCGCGTCAACAGATTGCGGCGAAACTCCTGACGCAGATAACTGCCGAGCATCCGTGCCAGTCCCTCCGAGACCTTGAGCGCGACGTTGCCGACGAAGCCGTCGCACACCACCACGTCGGTAGTGCCCTTGTAGATGTCGTCGCCTTCGACGTTGCCGTAAAAATTGAGTCCGCTGTTACGCAACAGGTTGCCGGCCTGCTTGACGACCTCCCCGCCCTTGATTTCCTCTTCCCCGATATTGAGCAGGCCGACGGTGGGGCGCTCCTTGTTCTCAACCGCGCTTACCAGTACCGCGCCCATGATCCCGAACTGCAGCAGGTGCTCCGCCGTGCAATCAACGTTGGCGCCCAAATCCAGCATGTAGGTTTGTCCGCTCATCGTTGGCAGTATCGCGCAAATCGCCGGACGATCGATGCCGGGCAGCATTTTCAGCACAAAGCGTGAAATCGCCATCAGCGCACCGGTGTTGCCGGCGCTGACGCAGGCCTGTGCGGCGCCGTCTTTCACGAAATCGATCGCGGTCCGCATCGAAGAATCTTTTTTGGTACGCAATGCGATTGCCGGCGACTCGTCCATGCCGACGACTTCTGTCGCATGATGGACTTTCAAACGGGGATTGGCCTCGGCATGGTGTTTGCGCAGTTGCTCGGCGATTTCTTCTTCCAGACCGATCAGAATGACGCTGGCGTGCGGATCACGTCGCAAAAAGTCGAGCGCGGCCGCCACTGTCACGCGCGGCCCGCGGTCGCCGCCCATACAGTCGATGGCAATGGTTACATCCATGCGATGGTCTCGCCGCCGCGTCCAGTCCGGATCACGCGCGGCCGGATGCGTACGTGACGCAAGAAGTTCGCTTACTCGCTTTTGGCCTTGACGACTTTCTTGCCGCGATAGTGGCCGCTCGGGCTGATGTGATGACGCAGGTGCACTTCACCGGTCGTCGGCTCGACGGCGAGAGGCGGGTTGGTCAAGGCATCATGGGCGCGGTGCATACCGCGCTTGGACGGGGACTTCTTGTTTTGCTGAACGGCCATCTATTGCTCCTTTCGATCATATTTCAACTGCGCCAGCACGCCGAACGGCGACTTGCTTTGCGCGCTCCCGGCGCTGACTGCGGCGCCGCATTGTCCTTCCGGATGCCGCGGCGCCATCGGCAGTGCCAGCAGCACTTCATCTTCAACCAGTTCCCGCACGTTGGTGTGCGGATCGGCGGCAACGCCGTCGAGATCTTCCAGCGCGCCCGTCTCCGCGCCATCGCCGGTCAACACCAGCAAATCCGAAGCAGTATCCACTCGATACGGCAGACTGCGCAGACAACGCTGACAACGCAGATGGACTTCACCGCGCACCTCGACGCGCAAACGCGGCCGCCCGCGGGAATCGGTTCTGCCCTTAATCGCGTATTCGAGCGTTCCCTGATCGTCGAACAGGCTATCGGCAACGCGCCGCAGTTTGCTCACGGCGACCGTGCCGGCAAGCTGCTGCCCGGTCCGTGCAAACTCCAGACTGTCGACGACCGCCGGTTCGGACATAAGCAAGGCGCGCATGATAGTATTTTCGGGTATCCCTGTCAAAACGAAATCGCGGAAAAATCATTTTTTGCAAGCACTTAGAGCCCCCTGCCCAATGTCCGCCTGACCACCGATGACGGCCGCCCCTCTCGTGCTCGCCTCGACTTCGCGCTACCGGCGCGAACTGCTGGCGCGCCTGCGCCTGCCGTTTACCGTCGCGGCGCCCGGCGTGGACGAAACGCCGCTGCCGCAGGAAGCTCCGACGCAGCTGGCGCTGCGGCTGGCGCAGGCCAAGGCGCGCGCAGTCGCTGCCGCGCATCCCGCGGCATTGATCATCGGCAGCGATCAGGTCGCGGCGATCGGCGATAAACTGCTCAACAAGCCCGGCGATCATGCCAACGCGGTGCGCCAACTGCAGGTGATGCGCGGCCAGCCGGTGTCGTTCTTCACGGCGCTGTGCCTGCTCAATGCGCAATCCGGCCGCATCCAGACCGGCGTCGTTACTGTCGTCGCACACATGCGGGACTACAGTGATGCGCAGATCGAGCGTTATCTCGCACTTGAACAACCGTACGACTGCGCCGGCAGCGCGCGCATCGAAGACCTCGGCATCGCGCTGGTCGCGCGGCTCGAATGCGAAGACCCCACCGCGCTGGTCGGGTTGCCGCTGATCCGGCTGTGCGACATGCTGCGCAACGAAGGCATCGTGCTGCCATGACGTATAAACCGAACACACCGGGCACGCTGCACCTGCTGCCGACACTGCTCGGCGGCGAAACGATCGCGGACGCTTTGCCGCGCGGAACGCTGGAGATTATTGCGACGCTCGAATACTTCATCGCTGAAAACGAAAAAAGCGCGCGGCATTTTCTGAAACTCGCCCGACATCCGCGTCCGCTGCGCGAACTGCGCATCGCGCGTTTCGACAAGGACAGCAGCGCGGAAGACGCCAGGCGCCTGCTGCAGCCGGTCACTGAAGGCGCTTCCGCTGGCGTACTGTCGGAAGCCGGATGTCCCGGCATTGCCGACCCCGGCGCGCTGCTGGTAGCGGCGGCGCATCAAAGCGGCATCCGGGTCGTTCCCCACGTCGGCCCGAGCGCGCTGCTGCTGGCGCTGATGGCTTCGGGATTCAACGGTCAGCGCTTTGTCTTTCACGGCTATCTGCCGGTGCCGCAGGCTGAATGCCGCGCGGCGATTACCGCGCTCGAACGTGAATCGCGCGCCCGCGACCAGACCCAGATATTTATCGAGACGCCCTATCGCAATGATGCCCTGCTGGAAACCCTGCTTGCCGTCTGCGACAATGCGACGCGCCTCTGCGTGGTGAGCGACCTGACGCTGCCCACAGAATCCGTGCGCAGCGCCACTGTCGCTGAATGGAAGAAAAACCACTTGCCGCTGGGCAAGCGCCCCAGCGTGTTTCTGATTTACGCAGGTTAGCTGGTGGGCTTGCCGCCAAACGAAATGGGGCGTTTAATGCAGGTGGCATACATAATGTTGGAAGGCTTCAATGCATTTTAGGCCTCTGACTGACGTAATCCTGTTTATTTTTAGGGGGTCTACTTTTAGTTAGCCGCGAGAATGGGAATGGCAGAAATCACAGAATCAAGAAACCTCAGAATTAAAGATCGGATAGTCACTCTCGCCGATGTTCGCCGTTTAGCGAACGTCGTTGTGACCAAGTACGAGGAAACAAAAGCGAGCGGCAAGGACGCCCGTATCACGCTCTCGGCTGCATGTTTTGACGACGCGCAATTTAACAGTAAAAGTATCGAGCTTTTTTTCTGAGCAGTCCATGATCTCTTCAAAGAGAGTCTCCGGAATCGAGTTGCACTACAGCTCATATGATGCCAATCAGGAAGTCTCTATCTCTTTATCTCACGGAGGGGGCGACTACCGAAACTATGTAAAGGTAAGCGGGCTGGATAGTACTTGGGTAAATGGAACTTTGAAAACGATTGAAGAAATCATTATGGGGTTCAAGCCGCAATATCGGTTCCTCGCTGAACACAAAGGCGCAATCGAATTTGTTTTTGCATTGAGCATAGGTTCAATGTACTTCTATCTTATGGACCTGATTCCAATCGCTCCTATAGAAGGGGAACGACCAGAATGGGCTATCAAATTGGCCAGTGCGCTCAAGGGATTTGAATTGCTGTTCTATTTTCTCAAATACATTTTCGCCTATCTTGTGGGAATATGGCCCGCATTCTACCTAATGGCTAAATTAGAAAAATTATGGCCATCGATTGAATTCCAAATTGGCCCAGAACATACGTTTATAGAAAAACAACGGAGGGCTTGGATTGCTGCTGCTTTGTTGGTTGGTGTCGTTCCACTGTTGACGTCAGTCGCATATGACATTCTCAAAACTGCGTTTAGACATGCTGGCGGCTAACAAATCGCTCCACCTGACTCTAAGCTTCCCCCGAATTAGTTGACACCTTGGGCTAACGAGCTCGGAGGTGTGAAATGGCAAGGTCAGGGCCTCGCAAGGTGACAAGGTATGGTGATCAGTTCAAGGCAACGGCGGTGAAGCTGAGCAGTCTGCCCGGAGTGTTGATCCAGGACGTGGCAGCGGCGCTGGACATCCACCCTTTCATGCTGTCACTGTGGCGCAAGGAAGTTCGTGATGGGGTGATCGTGCAATCGCAGACAGCCCCCCATTTATTTTCAAATCACACACACTAACGCAACTCCACCCCGCTGCTTGAAGTCCCCAGCAACTCGCGCGCCATGGTCGTGCCAAACTTGCGTGCGAATCTTTCGGCGATGTTTTCGTGCTGGGTGTAATCAACGACGTCCTCAGCCTTGATCACGTCGCGCGCGACGGATTGGACGCTGCCGAAATCGTCGGTGAGACCGAGGGCGATGCTCTGCTGGCCGACCCACACCAGGCCGCTGAACATGTCCGGATTTTCCTTGAGCCGCTGACCGCGTCCATCGCGCACCACTTTGATGAACTGCTGGTGGACCTGCTCCAGCATTTTCTCCGCGTACTCCTTCTGTTCAGGCACCATCGGCGAAAACGGATCGAGGAAGGTCTTGTTTTTGCCCGCCGCAAGCGCGCGGCGTTCGACGCCGAGCTTTTCCATCGTGCCGGTGAAACCGAAGCCGTCCATGATGACGCCGATCGAGCCGATGATGCTCGCCTTGTCGACAAAAATCTTGTCGGCCGCGACCGCGACATAGTAGCCGCCCGATGCGCAGATGTCGTCGACGACGACATACAGCGGGATTTTCGGATACTGTTTGCGCAGCCGCTTCATTTCATCGTTGATGCGGCCGGCCTCGACGGGGCTGCCGCCGGGGCTATTGATGCGCAGGATGACGCCCTTGGTGTCGCGGTCCTTGAACGCCGCCTCCAGTCCACTGGTGATTTTATCGGCGCTGGCTTCGCTGTCGCTGGCAATAACCCCATGCAGTTCGACCAGCGCCGTATGTTCGCCGATGGCTTTGTACTCGGGACTCTTGATCCATCCCATTCCGATGAACAGCAGCAGAAACAGGTACAGCAGCACCAATGATTTGAAAACAATGCTCCAGCGCCGTGCGGTGCGCTGCTCGCTGATCGCAGCAAGCGCCACCTTTTCCAGCGCCTTGCGCTCCCAGCCTTCGCTTCCGGGTCCGGTTTCAGCCATCTTTATCTTTCAAAATATGTAATTGATCAAGTATACCGTGGCCGCTCGAGGAGTTCACTTCCGCTGCCGGCATGTCCCGCCTCCGGATCGCCCCCGGCCCGTTCGATTCCGGCAAGAAATGCCGCAAGCTCTTTGGGCAGCGGCGCTTCGATCTCGACGTTTTCCCCGGTCGCGGGATGGGTGAATCCAATGCTGCTCGCGTGGAGAAACATGCGTTTGAGTTTCGGCGCCAGCCGCTTGTTGAAATCGAAATCGCCGTATTTTTCGTCGCCGACGATCGGAAAACCGAGATGGGCCAGATGTACGCGTATTTGATGCGTGCGCCCGGTCTTAAGTTCAGCCTGTAGCAGCGAAAAATCCGGCCACGCCCGCTTGAGTCTGAAAATGGTATGCGATTCGCGCCCCCCGGCATCGACACTGACACGCCGTTCGCCCGAAGGCAGCACATATTTATGCAGATTGAGGCGCACATGCCGTTTTTGATCGCGCCATTTTCCCTTGACCAATGCCAGATATTGCTTGGTTACCCGCCCGGCGCGTAATTCAGCGTGCAATCCGGTCAGCGCGCTGCGTTTTTTCGCCAGCAACAACACGCCGGAGGTGTCGCGGTCGAGGCGGTGCACCAGTTCGAGAAATTTTGCCTGCGAACGCAGCGCGCGCAGCTGCTCGATGACACCATGGCTGACGCCACTGCCGCCATGCACCGCCAGCCCGGCCGGCTTGTCGAGCGCCAACAGGTATTCATCTTCAAACAGAATGGCCCGCTCCAACTGCGCGTTGGCCGGCGCAACACGGCGCACTGCACTGCGCTCCGCGACGCGCACCGGCGGCAATCGCAGTTCGTCGCCGGCCCGCACCCGGTAGTCGGGAGCCGCCCGTCCCCGATTGACGCGTACCTCGCCGCTGCGCACGATGCGATAAATATGACTTTTCGGCACCCCCTTGAGCAGTTTCAGCAGGTAATTATCGAGCCGCTGGCCGTCGGCCTCCTCCCCGACCTTATGCCGGGTCGCGGAAATTTTGCCTAAATCCTTCATTTTGCATATACTATCCGCAGGTTAGTAGTTCGGGAACATGATATCCCGATGGTTGGTTGTGCAGTATTTTGGATTTTGCTGTGGCACCCAACGACGTGGCCCGGAGCTTACAACTGCTGCCTGCGAACGGTCGAAGGAAACGCGGATTAAACCCGTATCAAGTATCGGCCAGTGGTTAAAGTCGCTCACCATAGAAAGTAGCGGCAATTGAAGATACGCGCTCACCATACACGATTTGATTTGCAGCAACAGCACACGCTCCGATACCGTGTTTTCACCGGATTGGCGCTGTTGCAAAACGAATTTTAACGGCAAACCGCACTATTCATTTCAGCAGGCTACCGCAAAACATGGTCGTCTCGGCAACTGAGTAAATGATGCAGTAACAGCGCACGGGTGTCTTCCGTGCGCGCGGTTTACCCCATCCCGTGACAGTGAGCGCGGGAGAAGAAAAAATGAAACGCATGTTGTTTAACGCGACGCAGGCCGAAGAGCTGCGCGTCGCGATCGTCGAGGGTCAGAAGCTGCTCGATCTCGACATTGAATCCGCCAGCAAAGAGCAGCGCAAAAGCAACATCTACAAGGGGATCGTAACCCGTATCGAACCCGGCCTGGAGGCCGCGTTCGTAAATTACGGCAGCGAACGGCACGGCTTCCTTCCCTTCAAGGAAATCACCCGCAGTTATTTCAAGCGCGGGATCGACGCCAGCCGCGCGCGCATCCAGGACGCAATCGAAGAGGGACAGGAACTGATCGTCCAGGTCGACAAGGATGAACGCGGCACCAAAGGTGCCGCACTGACCACCTTTATCAGCCTGGCCGGTCGCTATCTGGTGCTGATGCCGAACAATCCGCGCGGCGGCGGCGTATCGCGCCGCGTCGAGGGCGAAGAGCGCGCCGAGCTGCGCGAAGCGGTGGAACAGCTCGAAGTGCCGCAAGGCATGAGCGTGATCGCGCGCACCGCCGGTATCGGTCGTAACACCGAAGAGCTCAACTGGGACCTGAATTATCTGCTCCAATTATGGCGTGAGATCGAAAGCGCCGCTCAGACGCAGCATGGCGCATTCCTGATTTATCAGGAATCAAGCCTGGTGATCCGCGCGATTCGCGATCACTTTCATCAGGACATCGGGGAAATCCTGATCGACACCGATGAAATTTACGAACAGGCGCGCGCCTTCATGGGACACGTGATGCCGCAGAATGTAAGTCGCGTGAAGCTGTACCGTGACGAAGTGCCGCTGTTTTCCCGCTTCCAGATCGAACACCAGATCGAAACCGCGTTCTCGCGCCAGGTATCGCTGCCGTCGGGCGGCGCCATCGTGATCGACCATACCGAGGCGCTGGTTTCGATCGATGTCAACTCGGCGCGCGCGACGCGCGGGGCCGATATCGAGGAAACCGCCCTGCGCACCAATCTTGAGGCCGTTGATGAAGTCGCCCGCCAGCTGAGGTTACGCGACCTCGGCGGATTGATCGTGATCGATTTCATCGACATGGAAAGCGCACGCAACCAGCGCGATGTCGAAACCCGCCTGCGCGATGCCCTGCACGATGATCGCGCACGGGTGCAGATGGGGAAAATTTCGCGTTTCGGTCTGATGGAATTGTCGCGCCAGCGACTGCGGCCGGCGCTTGCTGAAAGCAATCATATCCCCTGCCCGCGCTGCCATGGCACCGGACACATCCGCAGCATCGAGTCCACCGCACTGCACATCCTGCGTATCCTGCAGGAGGAAGCGATGAAGGAGAACACCGGAGCGGTGCATGCGCAAGTGCCGGTGGATGTCGCGACTTATCTGCTCAACGAAAAACGTGCCGAGTTTCATGCCATCGAGTCCCGGCTCAAGGTCAACGTCGTTTTGATTCCCAACATCCATCTTGAAACGCCGAATTACACGGTAGCCCGGCTGCGTCATGATGAACTGAATCAATCAAACGCGCCGCCGCCCAGCTATGAAATGGCGAACATCCCGGAAAAACCGGACATGTCCGCCGCGCAAGCCGAGCCGCCTGCGCCACGCCAGCAAGCCATGGTAAAGGCGATTACCCCGGCACAACCTGCGCCGGTCGTCGAACCCAAGCCATCACCCGGGCAAGCCAAGCCCTCGCTCATCGGCAGAATTTTCAGCTGGTTCAAAGGCAATGCGACGACAACCGAGAAAACCGCGGCACAACCGGCGCGCGCATCGGCCACTTCCTCGCGGCGCGGCCAGCCGCCACGCCGGGAACAACGTGGGCGTGCCAACAATTCGTCGGAACAGCGCTGGCAGCAGCGCGATGGGCAACGTACGCGGAACCCTGACCGCAACCAGCAGCGCCAGCAACAGCGCGACCGGCCGCAGCGTGAAGCGCAACCCCAGCGTCCGCCGCGTTCAGAATCGGCTCCGTCGTCTGTCGAGGGCGCGCGCACCGAACCGTTGCGGGAAAACGGTCAGCGCCGCGAAGGGGCGCCTCCGGGCCGCCGCCGGCGCGGAGGAAGGCGCGGACGTCATGAGGTGCGCGAAACCCAACCCGCGGGCCAAGATGCAATCGGTCAGATTCCTGCAAGCATTGCCGCAACTCCCGCGGACGTTGTTACCGCAGTGACGCACCCTCCTCTTGCAACAACGGAGCCGAGCGCGTTTCAGGAACAAGAACCACAAAAGGAGCTGTCATTTGAGATTGCACCTGTCGTCAATACACCGTTCCCCGCAATGGACGTCCAGGCTCCAACCGGCGATGATGGAATTGCGCCATCGGAACCATTTCCCGCTGCCGAAGAACCTCCGGAACGTGCCATTGAAGCGGAGCCGGCACCGTTGGTGACGCTTGATTTAACGCCGACGAATTTGGTGCAGATCGAAACCAGCGCGGAGAAAGCTCGCGCAGTGTCGAACCACGTCGAACCGCCACCGCCGCTACGTCCGCCGCGCGTGCGTCCGTCGGCGCAACAACCGGCCGGCGAAGAAGAACCGCTGGTTCAGATCGAAACTCAGAAATAAACGCTGCAAGCGCAGCGAAAAGGGCCGGGCGGTTAGATGCCGTCCGGATTTTTTATTTGAGTTTCTCGCGTAGGTGCGCGAGCAGGCTGGCGGCCACCTGCTCCGCCATGTCGAGCACCCGTTCAAAGCCTTTTGCCCCGCCGAAGTAGGGATCTGGCACTTCCTGTCCTGCGTGACCTTCATCGAAGTCGCAGAACAACGCCAGCTTGTTGCGATGCTGCGATGGGCATTTGCGTTCGAGCAATACCAGGTTGTCTCTATCCATCGCCAGAATATAGTCGAACTGTTCGAAATCCCTGGTCTCGACCTGGCGAGCCCGCAGCTTGCTCATGTCGTAGCCGCGCTTGCGCGCGGCCTGCTGCGCACGTTCATCGGGCGGCTCGCCGATATGATAGTCGTGAGTACCGACCGAATCGGAAAAGATGGCATCTTCGAGGCCGGCCTGCTTGACGGTTTTTTTGAATACCGCCTCCACCGTTGGTGAACGGCAGATATTGCCCATGCATACGAACAGAACTTTGACCCGCTTCGAACTCATGGTCAGGTCGGAACTGCAATGAATAATTGCTGTTTGAGCTTATTCAATTCATCGCGCAGCTCCGCCGCGCGCTCGAACTCGAGGTTTTTCGCACTTTCAAACATCGCCTTCTCGACGCGCTTGATCTCGCGCGTAAGCTCTTTTTCGCTCATCGCACGATAGACCGCTTCCTGCTGCGCCACCTTGAGCTCTTGTTGCGCTTCCTGCGCGTTATAAATGCCGTCAATCAGATCGCGTATCTGCTTGACGACGCCTTTGGGCGTGATGTCATGCAGCTTGTTATAGGCGACCTGCTTGGCACGGCGGCGCCCAGTCTCGTCTATCGCCCGTTGCATGGAACCCGTCACGGTATCTGCATACATGATTGCGGTGCCATGAATATGGCGCGCAGCCCGTCCGATGGTCTGAATCAGCGAACGTTCAGAGCGCAGAAAACCCTCCTTGTCCGCATCGAGAATCGCCACCAGCGATACTTCCGGCAGGTCGAGCCCCTCGCGCAACAGGTTGATCCCCACCAGGACGTCAAACACGCCGAGCCGCAGATCGCGGATGATTTCGACCCTCTCGACGGTTTCAATGTCCGAGTGCAGGTAACGCACCTTGACGCCGTGCTCGCCAAGATAATCGGTCAAATCTTCCGCCATCCGTTTGGTCAGCGTCGTAACCAGCACCCGCTCATTGAGCTTGACGCGCTCGTTAATCTCGGACAGCAGATCATCGACCTGGGTAGATGCCGGCCGCACTTCGATTTGCGGATCGACCAGCCCCGTCGGCCGCACCACCTGCTCGACGATCCGGGCCTGGTGTTCGCGTTCGTATTCGGCCGGCGTTGCCGATACGAAAATCACGCGCTTCATCATGCGCTCGAATTCCTCGAACCGGAGCGGGCGGTTGTCGAGCGCGGAAGGCAGCCGGAAACCGTAATTGACGAGGTTTTCCTTGCGCGCCCGGTCGCCTTTGTACATGCCGCCGATCTGCGGGATCGTCACGTGGCTTTCATCGATGAACATCAACGCATCCGGCGGCAGGTAATCGATCAAGGTCGGCGGCGGCTCGCCCGGCGCGCGCCTCGACAAATGACGTGAATAATTTTCAATGCCTTTGCAGAACCCGATTTCATTGAGCATCTCAAGATCGAAGCGCGTGCGTTGCTCGATGCGCTGCGCCTCGACCAGCTTGCCCTCCCTCTGAAAATACTCGATGCGCTCACGCAATTCCTCCTTGATCGCCTCGATTGCGTTCAAGGTCGTCGCGCGCGGCGTTACATAGTGGCTCGACGGATAGACCGTAAAGCGCGGCACGCGCTTCAGGATGTGCCCGGTCAACGGATCGAATAGCGACAGGCTGTCGACTTCGTCGTCCAACAATGACACGCGTACCGCCGTTTCCGAATTTTCCGCCGGAAAAATATCGAGCACGTCGCCGCGCACCCGGAATGTACCGCGCCTGAACTCGAGCTCGTTGCGTTCGTATTGCATTTCGGCAAGGCGCCGGATGATATCGCGTTGGGCAAGCTTTTCGTGCTCGCGCAAATGCAAAATCATGTTGTGATAATCGGCGGGATCGCCGATGCCGTAGATCGCCGACACCGTTGCCACAATGACGGTATCGCGCCGCTCGAGCAGCGACTTGGTCGCCGACAGCCGCATCTGTTCGATATGCTCGTTGATGCTGGAGTCCTTCTCGATGTAGAGATCACGCGCCGGCACATAGGCTTCCGGTTGATAATAATCATAGTACGACACGAAATACTCGACCGCATTTTCTGGAAAGTAGTCGCGCATTTCGGAATACAGCTGCGCAGCCAGGGTCTTGTTCGGCGCCATGATGATGGCCGGACAGCCGAGGCGGGCAATCACGTTCGCCATGGTGTAGGTCTTTCCCGAGCCGGTCACGCCGAGCAGCGTCTGGAATCTGCGTCCGTCCGTGACACCCTGAACCAGCTGGGTGATGGCTTCCGGCTGATCGCCGGCCGGCTCGAACGCCTGATGCAGGCGATAGAGGCTGTCTTGAAACTCAACCGGTCTCGGTGTGGGACTGTTCATTGCCGGAAAAAGCGGGCCTGAATGATCGAAATAAAATATTATATTTTCCCACAGCCGGACTGCCTGTTGCCAGAAAAACAGAACCGGACTGCAGAGAACCCGCATAACCGGGTAAAATCCCGGCCTTTGAAGAATCAGACCCGGAGAAAATGAACAATTCGTCCCTGCTTGCCGGCGTTGAAATGGCGCCTCGCGATCCCATTCTCGGCATCACCGAAGCATTTTCAGCCGACGGCAATCCCAACAAGGTCAATCTCGGTGTCGGCATCTACACCGATGATACGGGCAAGGTGCCGGTGCTCGAGTGTGTGCGCCGCGCTGAACTCACGCTGGCGGAACATCCGCTGCCGCGCAGTTACCTGCCAATCGATGGTCTGCAAATCTATGACCGCGCGGTGCAGGAACTGCTGTTCGGCAATGACAATAAAGCCGTGCGCGACGGGCGTATCATGACCGTGCAAACACTCGGCGGTACCGGCGGCCTCAAGGTCGGCGCTGATTTTCTGCACCAACTCGATTCCAATGCGCAGGTGTGGATCAGCGATCCCAGTTGGGAAAATCATAGGGCACTGTTTGAATTCGCGGGTTTCAACGTCAATAACTATCCTTACTACGATGCCGTCACGCGCAGCGTGAACTTCAGCGCGATGACGGATACGCTTGGCAACCTGCCCGCCGGTTCCATCGTCGTCCTGCATGCGTGCTGCCATAATCCAACCGGTGTCGATTTATCCGCCGCGCAATGGGAGCGCGTCATTGAAATCATCAATAGACGCGGACTGGTGCCATTTCTCGATATCGCCTATCAGGGCTTTGCAGAAAACCTCGAAACCGATGCGACCGTGGTACGTCGCTTTGCCGACACCTGCCCGGCGGTATTTGTAGCGAGTTCTTTCTCCAAGTCACTCTCGCTTTACGGCGAGCGCGTCGGTGCGTTCAGCCTTGTCGCCGGCGATGCGGAAGAAGCCAAACGGGCGTTAAGCCAGATCAAGCGCGTGATCCGCACCAACTATTCCAATCCGCCGACTCACGGCAGCCAGATCGTCGCGATGGTATTGACAACGCCGGAATTGCGCGCGCTGTGGGAACGGGAACTTGGCCAGATGCGGGACCGCATCAAGCTGATGCGCCGTCAAATCGTCGAGAAAGTCCGCGCCTTGCGTCCGGATATTGATCTCGAATTCGTGATCCAGCAGCGCGGCATGTTCTCGTATTCGGGACTGACCAAGCCACAAGTGGAAAAATTGCGTACCGAATATGCGGTGTACGCGGTCGACAGCGGACGGATTTGCGTGGCGGCGCTGAATTCGAAGAACGTCGATTATGCCGCACGTGCGATTGCCGGCGTCTTGCGCTGATCACGAACGAAAAAACACCATTGAATAATTGACCGGTCATGGCCGAACCATTAATATTCGGCCCTCCCGCAGCATTCTAAACAGGCTTTATTCCCCGATAGCTCAGTCGGTAGAGCGACGGACTGTTAATCCGCAGGTCCCAGGTTCGAGCCCTGGTCGGGGAGCCAAACAAATCAGTCCGCTCGCGAAGCCGGACGACATCCGCTTCGGCGATAACCTGCCGAAAACGCGTTCCGGAAAAATCATGCGCCGGCTGCTGCGCACCATCGCCAAGGGCGAAGAAATCACGCAGGACGTTTCGACGCTCGAAAACCCGGCGATCTTGCAGCAATTAAAAGAAGCACACTGAATTATGGGGAACCCGAGCGCCTGCGCATCCCTCTGCTAAAATCCGCGTCTCCGGAGAGGTGGATGAGTGGTTTAAGTCGCACGCCTGGAAAGCGTGTTTACGGTGAAAGCCGTAACGTGGGTTCGAATCCCACCCTCTCCGCCAATATAAAGTTCCTACATCCAATACCGATATATGTATAGGGTTTGTGGGCCTGTACTGCTATGATGAAACAGACTGTAAATAAGCTTCAATTCACAAAAAGTCAGCGAGGTCACTGTCTGCAGTACTGAATAATATAATTTTACTTCAGCCAAGATTTGAGTCCCCAGCTTAGAATGAATCTGACATTGTTGCGTAAATATTCCCCAGTCCCTCGCGTAACCCATCGCTGACAATTAAGAACGAAATGACAGCAAATCAAAGAGAGGAAACTTTTTTGCTGTTCGCTGAGGGTTCGCCGGAAGCGATTTTCGTATCAAAGAACGCCTCCTTTGTTTATCTGAACGCAGCCGCCCTGAGGCTGTTTGGCGCAAGCTCTGCGGATCAGCTTCTGGGTTCCCCTGTCATGGAGCGCATCCATCCCAACGATCGCGCGATGGTTGCGGAACGCATTCGGCGACGGTACGAGGAAGGCCAGGCCAATCCGTTGAACGAGGAAACCTATCTGCGACTTGACGGTTCGACTGTGCGGGTCGAGGTTGCCGCAGTGCCCTTCATCTATCGCGGCGAGAACTGCACCCTGAATTTTGTCCGGGACATCACCCGGCACAAACAAGCGGAAGCTGAATTGCGCCGGAACCAGTTTCTTCTGCAGTCGATTATCGACAACTCAACGGCGGTGATATTCGTCAAGGACTTGGAAAGTCGCTACCTGCGGATCAACCGGCGCTATTCTGAACTATTCCATATCAGAAACGAGGCCGTCCTTGGTCGCACAGACCACGATATCTTTCCCGCGGAAGTAGCGGATGCCTTGCGCGCTGCGGACTTGCAGGTGCTCGCTGCTGATGCAGCCCAGGAGTTCGAGGAAATGGTACCCCACGACGACGGAATGCACACGTATATTACCCTCAAGTTTCCAATGCGGGATGTTTCTGGTATGCCCTATGGAATCTGCGGCATTGCCACAGATATCACCGACCGCAAGCGCGCCGAAGCTGAAATCAAAACTCTCAACGAGACCTTGGAAAAGCGGGTAATCGAGCGTACCGAGGAACTGCGTGCCAAGGAGGTACGACTCCAAGAAACCTTAGCTCTGAATGAGAATGTCCTGATGGTGTCCCCTGTGGGGATTGCGGTCTATCGGGACGATGGGCAGTGCATCAGGGCCAATCTGTCGCTGGCCAAAATAGCCAATAGCACTCGGGAGCAGCTGCTCAAGCAGAATTTTTACCAACTCGTATCTTGGCAGAAGTCGGGAATGCTAGAGATGGCGGTGCGTGTGCTTGCCACCGGCGCAAGAGCAGAGCATGAGACGCTACTCACGTCCACCTTTGGGCGCACATTCTGGGGGCGTATCCATATGGCCCGTGTTTCCAGAATGGGCATGTCGCATTTGTTGCTTATGATGGAGGACATCACCGACCGCAAGCAGATCGAGGCGACGTTACTGAAAAGCGACGCCGACCTGCGCGCCATGCTGGATAACTCACCCTATCTGGTCTGGCTGAAAGATATCGAGGGCCGTTACATCTCGATCAATACGAGGTATGCAGACTTTCTCCGACTGGAGGATGCCCGGCAGGCCATAGGCAAGACCGATCTGGATTTGCAACCGAAGGAACTGGCAGAAAAATACCGCGCCAGTGATGCCGAAGTGATGGCGACGCGCAAACAGAAGCATGCCGAGGTAATGGCGTTTGACGGCGATAAGAACATCTGGATGGAATCCTTCAAGACCCCCATTATTGATAAATATGGCAATGTGCTGGGCACCGTCGGCTTTGCGAGCGACATCACCGAACGAAAGAAGATCGAAATCGAACTTCGCATCGCCGCTACTGCATTCGAGGCTCATCAAGGCATCGTCGTCACCGATCCCAATAACGTGATCCTGCGGACCAACAAGGCTTTCTCCAAAATCACTGGCTACACGGCCGAGGAAGTTGTCGGTCAGAAGATGAGTATTTTAAGGTCAGACCGTCAAGGTGAGGCTTTTTATGCCCAGATGTGGAAAAAAATCAGCAGTGATGGAACGTGGGACGGTGAAATCTGGAACAGGTGCAAGAACGGCGAAGTCCGTCTTCATTGGATTACCATCTCCTCGGTAAAGGATAAAAATGGCCTCACCACACATTACGTTGGCACTTATACCGACGTCACCGAGAGCAAACTGACCAATGACTTCCTGCGTACTACCACAGATCGCTTAAACGAAGCGCAGCGCGTAGCCCACATTGGAAGTTGGGAATTGGATCTGTTGAACGACAAACTAATTTGGAGCGATGAGATCTTCCGTTTGTTCGAGATCGATCAAAACCAGTTTGGCGCCACATACGAAGCTTTTCTCAACGCTGTTCATCCTGAAGACCGCGACTTAGTGAACAAGGCCTACACACAGTCGCTCGCGAACCGCACGCCTTACGAGATAACCCACCGGCTGCTCATGACTGATGGGCGCATCAAGTGGGTTCAGGAACGCTGCACGACAGAATTCGACGCGACAGGTAGGCCATTGCGATCCCTTGGCATAGTGCAGGACATCACCGAGCGCATAAAAGCCGAGGAACAGTTGCGCATCGCCGCTGTCGCCTTCGAAACGCACCAAGGCATGATGATCACCGATGCCAACAGTGTAATTCTGCGGGTCAACAAGGGATTTACCGAGACGACAGGCTATACAGCCGAGGAAGCCGTGGGCCAGACGCCACGTTTGCTAAAGTCGGGGCGTCACGACGCAGATTTTTACCGCGTCATGTGGGAGACCATCAAGCGGACCGGCGGATGGGAGGGTGAAATCTGGGATCGACGTAAAAATGGTGAGGTCTATCCGAAATGGCTCACCATCTCCGCCGTCAATGGGGAGGACGGGGTCGTCACCCATTATGTCGGGTCACATATCGATATTACGGAACGCAAATATGCAGAAGAAGAGGCCAAAAATCTGGCCTTCTTCGATCCGCTGACGAAATTACCTAACCGTCGATTGTTGCTGGATCGGTTACAACAAGCGATGGCTTCCAGCGCGCGTAACGGCCGACAAGGTGCGCTCCTGTTCATTGACTTGGACAACTTCAAGATTCTTAACGACACCCTTGGCCATAGCATCGGGGACTTGCTGCTGCAACAGGTTGCCAAACGGCTGACTTCCAGTGTACGCGAAGGCGACGCCGTGGCCCGTATCGGTGGTGATGAGTTTGTGGTGATGCTGGAAGACCTGAGCAATCAAGATCTCGAAGCGGCTGCCCAGACAGAAGCCATTGGCGAAAAGATCCTCCATAACCTCAGACAGTCTTACCAGCTTGCTAAAAATGAACACCTCAGCACCGCCAGCGTTGGTGCGGTCCTGTTCAACGGCCATCAGCAGGCAATAGAAGATTTGTTGAAGCAAGCCGACATCGCCATGTATCAGGCCAAGAAGGCCGGCCGCAACATGATGCGCTTCTTCGACCCGAAGATGCAGGAGACCATCAATGCCCTCGTAATACTTGAAGCTGAACTACGCAAAGCGCTTGAGACCCATCAATTCCACTTGTATTACCAAATCCAGGTTGACAGTTCTGGCCGCCGATTGGGAGCGGAGACTTTGATCCGCTGGGCACACCCGGAACGAGGTTTGGTGTTTCCTGCACAATTCATTCCGACAGCGGAAGAGACGGAGCTAATACTGCCCATCGGGCAATGGGTGCTGGAGACGGCTTGCGCACAGCTCAAGGCTTGGGAGCAAGATGCGCTCACCCGCGACCTCATCCTTTCAGTGAATGTCAGTGCCAGGCAATTCCACCAATCCGATTTCGTGGCTCGAGTACAAGCTGCTGTGCAACTTCATGCTATCAACCCGAGGCTGCTTACTCTGGAACTCACCGAAAGCATGCTGCTGGAAAACATCGAAGGCACGATTGCAAATATGAATGCATTGAATGAGATCGGTGTCCAGTTATCATTGGATGACTTTGGTACCGGCTATTCATCCTTGCAATACCTGAAACATCTTCCACTCGATCAGCTCAAGATCGCCCAATCCTTTGTACGTGACATCGCTGTGGACAGCAATGATAAAGCGATCGTGCGCACCATCATTGCGATGGCAAAAAGCCTGAACTTAGACGTCATTGGCGAGGGGGTAGAGACGGAAGAGCAACAACAATTTCTCCTGGACTCGGGGTGCACCCACTACCAGGGGTATCTGTTTGGCAAGCCAGTCCCGATTGAGCAGTTCGAGGCGTCACTAAAGCAGGGGTAATCACATTTAATGGTGAAGTGAATACCGAAAACGTCCATATACGGACTCCTCCTCGTTTACAAGCGCCCCGTTCTTCGGCGGCAGGTACGACTGTTCACGTATATTTGAGCCTCTAACTTTCGCATTAATCAATTATCAATTGATGCCGGGCCATGATGGGCTACTCGTGCGCCAGATCCCATTCGCTTTGTCGGTCTTTTAGCCCGATCTACCGCAAGCCAAACCAATCTCTGCGGAAGCCTTGGTTTCTCTATCTGATCGAATGCGTGGACGGCGGCATGTTAAAATCCCGCACGTTGGGTAATGCATGGCCGATATGCTCCGTGCGGCCGGCTTTCACCAGTTCGATCCTGTAGCTCGTTATCAACTCGTTATTGTGCTTACGCGCGTCCGTCGCGCGACGGCTATTTATTACACATCGGGAACCATTGTTTTGATCTCCACTACCGGCGTCACCATGCAATTCGGGGAGAAACCTCTCTTCGAAAACGTTTCGGTCAAATTCGGCGAGGGCAACCGTTACGGCCTGATCGGCGCCAACGGCTGCGGCAAATCCACGTTCATGAAAATCCTCGGCGGCGATCTCGAGCCGAGCGCGGGCTCGGTGGCCATCGACAAGGGCGAGCGCCTGGGCAAACTCAGACAGGACCAGTTTGCCTTCGAGGACATGCGCGTGCTCGATGTCGTGCTCATGGGCCACGGCGAGATGTGGCGGGCGATGCAGGAGCGTGACGCGATCTATGCCAATCCCGGCGCCAGCGAGGACGACTACACGCGCGCCGCCGAGCTCGAGCACGAGTTCGCGGAATTCGGCGGCTACACCGCCGAGGCGCGCGCGGCCGAATTGTTGTCCGGTATCGGCATCCCGACCGAGCAGCATAACGGCCCGATGAGCGCCGTCGCGCCGGGCTGGAAGCTGCGCGTGCTGCTCGCGCAGGCACTGTTCGGCGATCCCGATATCCTGCTGCTCGACGAGCCCACCAACAACCTCGACATCAATTCCATCCGCTGGCTGGAGGACGTGCTGAACGCGCGCTCCAGCACCATGGTCATCATCTCCCACGACCGGCACTTTCTGTCCAGCGTGTGCACGCACATGGCCGATCTCGATTACGGCGAGATCCGCATTTACACCGGGAATTACGATGACTACATGCTGGCCGCCACGCAGGCGCGCGAAACGCTGGCCAACACCAATGCCAAGGCCAAGGAACGCATCGCCGACCTGCAGGCGTTCGTGCGCCGCTTTTCCGCCAATGCATCGAAAGCACGGCAGGCCACCTCGCGCAAGCGGCTGATCGAGAAGATCAAGGTCGAGGACATCAAGCCGTCGAGCCGCCAGTATCCGTTCATCCGTTTCGATTTCGACGAACGCAACAAGCCCCACCGTCACGTGCTCGAAGTGCAGAAGCTCGCCAAGAGCTACGACCGTCCGCTGTTCAGCAATTTCAATATCCGCATCGAAGCCGGCGAGCGCATCGCCATCATCGGCCCCAACGGCATCGGCAAAACCACGCTGCTGCGCTGTCTGCTCGGCGACCAACATGAGGGCGGCATCGCGCCCGATGCGGGCAGCGTGAAATGGACCGAGAAAGCGCGCCTGGGCTATTGCGCGCAGGACCACGGCGCGGAATTCACCGGCAAGGAAACGCTGGTGGACTGGATGAGCGGATGGAAAAGCGCCGGCGACGACGACCAGACCGTGCGCGCCGTCCTTGGCCGCCTGCTGTTTTCAGGCGACGATGCCATAAAGCAGGTCAGGGTCATTTCCGGCGGCGAGCGGCAGCGCATGATCTTCGGCAAGCTGATCCTGCAAAAACGCAACGTACTGCTGCTGGATGAGCCGACCAATCACCTCGACATGGAATCCATCGAGTCGCTCAATATCGCGCTCGACAAATATCAGGGCACGCTGATTTTCGTCTCGCACGATCGCGAGTTCGTGTCCTCGCTGGCCACGCGCATCATCGAGATGACGCCCGCGGGCATCAACATTTTCGCTGGCAACTACGAGGAACTCCTGGCTGACAACAGGGCCAAGGCTGTCAAGCGCGCCTGATTCCAATTTGGTATCGAGCCGACAATTGCACGCCACGATTACTTGCGCACCACAGCCCTATGCTCCGAATATTCTCTCAGCAAGTGGCACTAAAACCACATCAGTTCAGTCTCCAGGCCATGGATTTGCATAGCCAAATTCATCATATATTTGTTCTGACCTTCGTTCCGTTGTTCGCTATCCTAGAATAGAATGCAGAGCCAAGTTTATTTTGCCGGCCAATTCGCCGAACCCTTCTCTTTTTGGATGCAATTCATTGGCCCACTCGTCTTTGGTTTTCAGAGTATTGCGCAGGTCAACGTAGTGGACAATGCCAGGGTATTTACTCTGCAGGCTTGCAAGCATATTGTTGAAGCTATCAATAAATTTGGCAACGATGTTGTGGCGAATATTCAGTTCTTCAACGGCATTGGCATCATTGTCATTGTACAAGTAGTTTTTCTTGTTGAACGTTGGGTGAAGCCAGGGACCAACCAGATTGAATATCGAAACCCCCCGTCCATCCGGCCAGGGGTAATCGTAGCCATGTAAAAAGATGTGAATGGTGTATTTCATGGCCTGTGCTTTGGCATTAATCAGATCAATCAAGTCTGAATAGGCTTTCTGAAAGGTTGCGTTGTTGACGCCATCGAGAACTTCCTGATTGGGGTTTTGAAGATTTGAGAGGGCATTGTTGATGAAGGAGAAAAACTCATCCCCAGCGATATCATTTCCTCCGCCGGAAAGCAACACGGCTTGGGGTTGCTTTTGCTGGATGCGATTAATGAGTTCGGCTCTGCGGCTGGTATCGTCCGATTGGGAAACACCAAGCCAATTTTTCGGTACGGGGCCATAGACTATGTCGTTCAAGGTTGAGCCGGCTACCCCAAGGTCGTCAATGTCATGGCCGTAGGATTTAAGCCAGTCAATTAAATCCCAGCTAGGTGGGTAATCGAACCATGAGTCACCTTGTGCGACGAGTTTGTATTTCTTATTCTCAGGCGACAAATTCGCCGCCAGCAACATGGGATGGACAGTGGTCAAAGGTTGTGGTGAGGTTCGCGCCGCTTTGCGCTCTGCGTGGAGTGTATTCAGTCTAGCTTGGTTCCCGGCGATTTCATTTTCTATTATTGCCAGATGTTCTTGTGGTGTCATCATTTCCTCCTAAATGTTTTTTGTTTAATCGAACTGTTGCAGAGATATTGATATGAGGTGGGATTGTTATCTGCCTTAATAATAACAATACATGAATGACTGTGTGCGCAAACATTCAAGTGACGGAATATTAATGGCATACTGTTTATATACTCAAGCGATGATCCGGAATAGACTTTGCAAATGGGTACCGAGCCCGATCCGCCCGATAGCATTACTGTTGGATGCTCTCGGTGGTCGGTCAACACCGGCACGGCATAGCCAGATTCAGTCATACTGCGCATTCGCCATCCACAGGTACTGGCGCACCAACTTGTGTGCCGCGTCAGTGAAGTTGTTGCACCAGAACCATACATTACAAGCTTAATAAAACACTACGATGAAGCTGCGACCCACAACTGGGAGGAAGCCCAATTCATGAAACGCTGCGTGCGGAAATCGCGGGACACCGGCTGGTTTCCCCACATTATTTTATGCAGTATATTTTCTATCCAATTGGACTAAAAAGTCGATCAGGTCACGGATCAGGCAGTTAATCTGCTGGCGGGTTTACGATACAAAACGCGTTTCCACTGACATATTCTGCAAATCGATTATTCTGTAGCGTATTCTGTCGGTGTCCATATTGGTACAGGTTGAAGAACTCGCGTCGAAACCCAATGGGATGCCGTATTCCCGGCTCTGTGCGCTGCAATCCAGACCACAGTGCATATGCCCGAACAATAGAACCTGGACACGGTCACGGATGATTTGAATAAGCGAGTAGGCATCCTTCAGTCGCCTGAATGATCTGGTAAGCGCTGTAATCTCATGAAATCCCCACTGCCTATCGTAAAACCCGGGGCGTACGGTGTAAGAGTAGGAAAACGGATGGTGATGGAGGTAGAGGACGATAGTTTTTTCTTTTTCCTCAACGAGCATCTCATCCAGCGCCCTCAATTGTTCATCGCCAATATACCCTTCCGCAAACCAGCTTTCCCAGAATTTCAGTTCCGCAAAACAGGAATCCAGTCCGATAAAAACATAGCTATTGAATTCTGTTTTTGTGGGGAATTCCTTTTTTAATCCTGGAAACAGATATTTTTCGAATTCTGTTCTGAAATTCAGAGCACGATCCATATACATACCTGTGCCGTTACCGTAATCGTGGTTCCCCGGACACATAAATATGCGGAATCCATGTTTTCCAAGTTTCTGAAGTACTCTCATCGCTTCATCGCGATTTTTCGTGTCTGACTCGGTATCGATCAAATCGCCGGTATGGATAATCAAATGAAGAACGGGATCGTGATTCTTCACGATGTCATCCGCAATTCTCTCAAAGCGCACAACGTTGTCTTTGAATCCCACGTGGGTGTCGCTGAGGTGGATGATTTTCAACGGGGCTCGTTCACTCATCATGCGTCGCTCCTAGGGCAATCTCTAACAATTTACCGCAATTCATTTTCATGACGACGGATTGCAACATCACCATTGCTTTTAATCGGTGTTCGGGACACTTTATGCGCGTATCATAGGCTTTTTCAATAATTCGTAAACATCAGGTTGTCATAAACCTGTATTGCCCGTCGGCACATTCTGGACAATATAGGGTAGTACGTATAGCTAAAAGCGGATTCAGGCTCAATCTAATGCTTAAATGTTGCTAGCGATGAGACAGCAACCACGGGCTCATCCAATTTTTCCCTTCTTATCGGTGCTTTGTTGGGGGGGCCTTCGGTTGCTTGTGCCACGCGTACCGCAAATGCAGGTCGCTCATGCCTTTTCAAGTCTCAGTCATAATGTACATAGGACGTTCTTTGTTCAATTAATTGTCTTGGATGCTGAGCAACCCAACGACGGGGAAAGACAGTGGAACGCGTACTTAAGCACATACCGATGTTGATAACTCTGTCTGCTATCGGCGCACTGTGGTGGTACGGCCCTATCGTCCAGCCTGTGCATTACAACGAGTTTGCCGATAACCGTCCTCTGCTCGGAATACCCAATGCATGGAACGTTCTATCCAATATCAGTTTTTTAGGGGTTGGATTATGGGGATTCCAGCAACTATGGGGGCATCGCTCCGCCCCGATATTGAGTCGTGGGTGGCCGGGATATTCCTTATTTTTGTTTTCATTGATCCTGACCGCGGCCGGATCAAGCTTTTATCATTGGGCTCCGCATAGCTTCCGATTGATTTGGGACCGCCTGCCAATCGCGCTTGCTTGTGCCGGATTATTATCCGCCGTGTCTGCGGAAACGAACCCCAAGGTCAATGGCTTGCGCCGCGTTGTGGCGCTTGCGGTCATCGCAATACTAAGCGTCTTCTGGTGGTATGCCACCGACCAGAACGGTCAAGGGGATTTGCGTCCCTATCTGCTGTTACAGGGGTCAACTCTGATATTAATTCCGCTGTGGCAGGCAATCTACGGCGCGGCGCGGGAAGACCGCTTGGCGTTCGGCGTTGCCGTCTTACTTTATATAGTCGCCAAAATGGCTGAATGGTACGATCATGGTTTGCTGGTGTTAATGGAAGGTTCGATCAGTGGGCACACGATAAAACACCTGCTGGCCGCGGCCGCGTCAGCCGTTATTGTGGCAAGACTGATTCGTCGCCTACAATAAGCGCGAACATCGAAAAATGGGAGCCCTTCTTGTTAAAACGGCTGCCTAAAAACTTGATTAATTCAGGGATTGCCACACAATTGCATTAGATCGTTGCCAATTCTTGAGATCAGGTGGCTGGGTTGCCAGCCACTTCCGAAGTTGATGGAGTAATGTTGTAAGGTTGACGTTGATAAAGCGGTTGTTTCCCGCCGGGGTGCTTCCATCCGATATCAGTTAATGATTGGCTTTGCCAGACCAATTCCAGATCCGCTTTCAGAAAATCATCAGGAGCGAGGGTGTCCCTCTGACGAAGACCAAAAACGCTATGGGTCCCGCGCGCTAATCCCAAATAACGAGAAATGCTCCGATAACAATAAAAAACCAGTTCGACGCAGCTCATCGTATGGAAAGATTTATCATTACTTGAGAAATCGTACTCCGTGCCCATTTTCCCGAGCGCATGCATTCTTGCCTCCTTAACGACAACATCCCTAGAAACATCAACATTTTGGTTGAGGTCCTTGTCAATACGTTCCTCGTTGGCATTCAACCGCTGAGGAGTCACTCCAAGAACTTGTATATTGTTGTGACTGAGTCGAGAAAAACGGACAAGCCTAGACATCTGGTGCAAGCGCCTGGAGAGGCTGTTTGATCTAGGGGAAGGGAGGTTAATTATTTTCCTTTTTTTAATATTCAGAGGATCCGGCAGTCTTAGAATCACCATGTAATCGCAACGGCTCCAGGTCAGAATATCTTGCATGTGCACGCCGATCGCCATGGAATGAACCACCATTTGTTTTGCGACCGGGTTGGATTGGGGGTTGGGGAAACACGAGTCGAAAAAACGCAGCCCCTCTTTTTTCGCAGCCTCGCCTTTCACCTCTGCGGCAACAAGATTACGTTCACCGTAATTAACATCTCCTACAAAAATTGCGGCATGTGTAAATGTGCCCTCATAACCGTTTTCATAAGTTCTTCTGATAAACCAGCCATCAAGGAACCCTTCATAGGCGCGCAGCAGGATGTCGCCCGGCTTAATGTGTTCCATGATATCCCAATACTCGCTCCCACTAACCCGATATGAACTTGGATCGTGCACGATCACCGGCTGACTCTCAAAATATTTCAGAACACCAAAAATCGTTAATAATGTTTTATAGCAAATCGTAGCTGTAAGGATTTCCACGAGCACAATGAAACCAACACTGCCCCAGATAAGGTATTGGGAATGGAACAATCTTTCAACCACCAAGTATGGCGTTACCAACACGGCGTTTACTATAGAAAGAATAAATATAACAGGAATTAATCCTCTGATTCCCAGAGAAGTTCCCAAAAGAACGTATGTCAGCATTACCCACATGAAAGCAGGGTGTAATTTTAAATTCCAATGGATAAAGAAATACAGTGACGCCAGTGGCGCCAACACCAGCAAATACATCAAAAGAAGGCAGACCACTGGCTTGCTTTCAAAGCCCTTGCAAAATTTGCATACAAATTGAGACGAGCTACTCATGATTCAGCCCCCTAAGCAAAAAACGTGTGGTCTCTTCTAAAATATATAAGACAACTGCGCGCCCAATATATCCGCACTATTGCTGTAACTGCCGGCCACCGTGCCTTGAAACGGAGCTGTCTGGTTGATGGTCGAAGCTCCGTAAAAAAGGTGTGCATAGCCAATATCAAACGTTGTTTGTTTGGACAGCATATATTTAGCGCCAATCGTGAGCCAGGTATAGCTGCTGTCCGGAAGTGATACCGTACGATATTGGTCGTCAATGGGTGTTTTGTCGTACGCGGTGCCGAATTTGAGAATCAAATCTTGGATTATCTTGTAATTGATGCCAAGAGCAACATGATACGAGTCTGAGAACTGGTAATTGAAAGTATCAAGCGTGGAACCGGCGGGACCAAATGCCGATGCCCCGGTAGTCATGAGAGGAACCGACTGAATCGCGCTCCATCGCGTATAGCTGAAACCGGCGAGTCCCTCCCAGGAATCATTAAATTTCTGTCGTATTCCAATTGAGTATGTGTCAGGAAAACGAATATTCGCAGCGACGGGTGCCGTAACATTGCCGGCCAGCGGGATGTTGGTAGTCGTCAGATCACCGCTCAAGTTATAACCGATTGACGACCGGTAGGACAATCCGACATGGGTGCCAGAATCGAAATTAAACAACACACCGATATTCCAACCCCATTGTCCGTCGCTGACATCAAGATGGGTCGATCCCAAAAATACCTGGGAAGTGAAAGGGTTTATACCGGTAACCGCCGATCGGTCGAGTGTAAACTCGGTGTGTTGATAACTGATACCAGCCCCCAATGAAACGTTTTGATTTACCTTCCATGCGATGCTTGGATTGACGTCGTAGGTTTTGAGCCCTGCGTTTTGCGACTGGAAGCGGCCGATGAAGTTAGAGTCGTAATCAGTATTTAGGCCGAACGGGGCGGTAATGCTGAGCCCCAGCCACATATTCTCGCTGACGCCATGGGTGAGATGAAACGCCGGAATCGCATTCCAGCTACCCGCATTACCGCCGTTATCGCCGAGTGGAACCAGACCCGGTATCGGAGAAAGAGAGGCGCCGGAATCGGAAAAATTGATGCTGGTCTTGATCAAGTCGAGCGCGCCAGCTACCCGGGTTCCTGGCAGTTGCGTCATACTGGCCGGATTGTAGAAGGCCGCACTCGCGTCTTCCGCCACGGCCGCCTGGCCGGCATAGGCATTGCCAAGTCCGCTCGCGTTTTGTTCAAACAACTGGAATGCCCCGGCTACGGCCTCCCGAGGTGCACCAAGGATGGACGATATCGCCACTGCGATGATCGCGATCGAAATACGCGCGATGATTGATTTTGCAACTGTCCGGTGCAATGTTTCCATGGTATTGCTCCTATGACATGAAGATTATAGGTTACAAAAATAATACCAAAGTACATTATAGTGACAAGTATTACTGAAGTTACGAAATGCTATTACTTAAGGCCTAATACGAAGAGCATAATATGGCGGGTTACCATCGCGTTACACTAGGTCCTGTCCCAATATGAGATCTGGCGCGATTCGGCGCCAGAACGGCTACTCGGGGATATACGATATGCCAAATGATTCAGGATTTTCGAAGCAACACTGGATTAATGAAGATCAGGCCGTTGTCGTCCGTGAATCGCTGAGAATTCGTTTTTCTCAAACGGCGCGGGGAATTGTGCCCATGACTATCATGGTACTCATTTTGGGGGTACTGTTGTGGTCTGCATGCCCGCCAGCACGTCTGCTGGCATGGCTTTCTGCTAGTTATACCTGTGTCGTGTTGACGTCGATCGACTGTCGACGCAAATTCAAACTTCTGGACAGTGAGTCCAATGAAACCATTCTTCGTCTGAGCTCGCGATTACAGGCCTTACTTTTGACAAACGGCATAGCGGTGGGTTCGGGAATGTGGCTGGTTGCGGCCGTAAGCCCCTACGAAGTCAAATTACTTGTGACCGCCATGCTCTGCTTCTATTCGGTCGCCACTCTGGCTAACTTATCGACCGATGAGAAAACCTATTTCGCCGTGATGTTTACCAGTCTCGGTCAAGTCATAGCCTACTGGCTTACGTTGGGTAGTTCCGGGGTTGGCATCGTCATCGCTCTAGCAGTGGCTTGTATCTCGTATTTTCTTTTCACTTTTGCACGACAGAACGCTAAGGTCTTCGCAGAAAGTATCCGTATGCGCTACGAAAACCGTTACTTGCTCGATGCGCTTTCGGCGGAAAAAAAAGAGGTGGAACGCGCGCTGGCAATCGCAGAAGAAGCCAATCTCGCCAAGTCCCGATTTCTTGCGGCGGCGAGCCATGATCTGCGCCAACCCTTACATGCACTCGGTCTGTGGGCAGATCTGTTGCGCGGAAGCCTGACTTCGCCCATCGCAATCGAGCGCGCCGACAAGATGCTGCTTTCCGTAGAATCGCTTGATAAGATGTTTTCAGGGTTGCTTGATTTATCCCGCCTCGATTCCGGCAATGTCAATCCGGATAGAAAAAAAGTATCTCTGCAGAAAATATTTACTGAGTTGAATAATAATTTCCATGACGAGGCGTTGGCCAAAGGCATTGAACTGAATATTTCAAATATCAGTGCATGGGTGTTTACCGATCCAATATGGTTGGAGCGCATTCTGCATAATCTAGTGGCCAACGCGATCAAGTACACTCAGCACGGAGCGGTGACCATACTTTGCGAGGAAAGCGGAGATAGCGTTCATATCATCGTGCGCGATACGGGTATCGGCATCAAACACGAAGAACTCGATCGAATATTTGAGGAATACTACCAACTGGATAACTCCGCGCGTGATCGAACGCTTGGTGTCGGCTTGGGCCTTGCCATCGTAAAACGTGCATGTAAATTGCTGGATCTTCCGATCAGCGTGAAATCAAAACCAGGCGTTGGCAGTGATTTTGCGATTACGATATGCAAATGCGAATCCGAAGTTGAACCCGACGGGGATGCCGCACAAGCTAGAGGCGATAACCGTGCGCTTGATGGTTTGGTCGTAGTCCTCGTCGAGGATGACAAGGAGGTGGCGGAAGTCATGCGGGTAATACTACCGGAATGGAACTGTGTGCCAGTCATATGCGAAAACGCGGCTGAAGCAGTTGCGCTTTTGTCATCCCGCGACCTGACTCCCCAGGTCATAATTTCCGACTACCGATTGCGCAACTCCCTCACCGGCATCGAAGTAATCGAGATGCTCCGTACGAAATACGGACCATTACCAGCGGCGTTGATTACCGGGGAAGTGAACATCGTCGGGTTGACCAACAATGAATTAAGGGATTATGTTGTGCTGCAGAAACCTGTATCGCCGGCGCAGATAAAATATTTATTGGTAACATTACAAATGGCGCGCCAATAACTCTCAAATTCTGCTATTCGGCATGCATTGATTTACAATTTGTTCCAGTCATTAGGTTGGGACATAATTAGGGAGGAGTGGCAGTAGGGAGTAGAATGCCTTTATTCATAGGGCAGACAATGAAGATCTTGGTTGTCGATGACCATGCCTTGATTCGGGAAGCGTTGAAGCAGCTTCTTCAGCAGCTTTGCGAGAATCTTATCGTGTTCGAAGCGGCCAATTGTGCGGACGCATTTCGTCTCGCTAGTCAGCATCCCGACCTTGGATTGATTCTGCTTGACTTACAACTACCTGACAGGAGCGGGTTTGACGCGCTTGCAGAGTGCCGCAATACGCGTCCGGGTGTTCCGATTGTCGTGCTTTCCGCATCCGAGGATCGCCAAGACGTAATGCGCGCACTGGATGGCGGCGCAATGGGCTTCATCCCGAAGACCCATGACAGCAAGGTAATGCTCAACGCACTGCGCGTAGTGCTTACCGGTGGCGTTTATTTGCCGGCGGAAATCATGAACAGTACTACAGATAATTCCAGAACCACTTCAATTGCAGCGGTACACGAGGGAGCTGGCTCGATCAGTCCGGCAGAAATTGGGCTCACTGAGCGCCAGGCGGACGTGCTGGCACTGCTGATCCAAGGCAAGCCCAACAAGCTCATCTGTCGAGAATTGGATCTGGCGGAAGGAACGGTGAAAATCCACGTTACCGCAATACTGCGGGCACTGGGTGTCGCCAACCGCACTCAAGCGGTGATCGCCGTGGGCCGGCTTGGCATCAAGCTTGATCTGGCCTTCAAGCACAAACAATAGAATAGCCGGGTTTCCCGGACGGACACGAAAAGCGCCCCACTGAATTTGTCATCATCAGCGGAGCGTGCGGAAAATATGCAAAAAAATCCGGCGCCAAAACAGCAGCGCCGGCTGAGGGGTTCATGATGTTAACTACGATTAAAAGATGCGAGACATATAGACCATCGTGCCGCCGTCGCGCTCCTTATTGCGGAAGCGGAGCGGATTGTCCCCGGGGCTTAGACAGAACGAGTTTTTGACTTCGATCACTACGCTGCCACCGGGACAGGGCATGTAGTCTGTCTCGTTAGATACCTCGTTTATCATTTGCAAAATTCCTCTTCTCTGAAAACAGGGAGACCGCTTGGGGAAGTGGTTTTGCTTATGCAAGGTAAACCGTAAAGCCCCATGCCGCCATAATCAGCGCGGCCAACGTGCTGGCCAGCAAGCATGTAATGCCAAAAAGCAGAACACCGGATGATTTGTTAACAGTTTCAATCTCGGATTTCATGAGTCGCTCCTTGAATCAAGATTAAGTTCCGATGGAGTGGTGGTACTTTCCTACCCCGTGCTGGGTATGCTCAATCCTCTGGGGTCTGCGCTCAATATGACTGATGGCCAATTTGGCTAGTGCTTTGGTACTAGTCCGTTCGATTGTCCAGTATATGCAACACGAAACAGAAAATTAATAACGGCCCAAAAACCAAGACATTAATCGGCTTGGGAAAACGCCCCGGGATTACCGGGGCGCCTGATCGCCGAAACGGCCTTGTAATATTTATGCCAGGTAAACCGTAAAACCCCACGCCGCCATAGTCAGCATACTTATTGTTCCAGCCAATATGCATAGGACGCCGAAAACCACGATGCGCGGCGAATTAACAATTTTAATCTCGGATTTCATATAATGCTCCTTGGATAAAAGTTAAGTTTCCAATTACGAGGTGTTGCTGTTCATCTGCCCCGTGCCGGATATGTTCTGTCTTCCAAGGTCTGCGCTCAATACAACCGACGGTTGGTTTGGCTACTGCTTTTATCCTATGACATTTGACTATCCAGGTGACCTGAATTCGTTTGCGGCCGCGATTCAGCTCTGTGCCACGCAAAAACTCGACCTTGGTGTAGGAGGAATACAGCGAATATTAGACCCGCAGAAATGCGAATATTTCCCCCTGTGTTTTCCCTGTTAGCAGGGAATTTCAGGCGGAGCAGGGTTCGCGGTAGACTACATACACCGCCGAATTAAATGCCATCAAGACATTCATGTTCCAGCACTGAGCACGATCCACGCAACAAAACGACAATCCCGACTCATGCCCCTGCGCAAATCCTGGTTCCTCTACCTGATCGAATGCGTGGACGGCAGCATCTATACCGGCATTGCCGTGGATGTCGCCAAGCGCTACGCGGCGCATGTTGACGGCAAAGGCGCGCGTTACACCCGCTCTCACCCGCCATTGCGCCTGATGAGCGTGATCGAATACCCGGACCGCTCAAGCGCGTTGAAGGCGGAACATTCCGTCAAGCAATTATCAGCGCGCGAGAAGCGCGCACTGGCCGCATCGGGTGCCCGGCATGATGTGCGCATCAATCGGCTCCCGCCGTCCGCCATAATTTAAGCAATCAGTCCAGACAAAATCGTTATATCTAAACGCGTCATGCATCGGGGCGATCTGGACACTGAAGAACCACAAGAGTAGCCTATAGCAGGCTGATATTCATTAATGCCTGATCTTGAATTATCGAAACAAAATGCGCTTGTTCTCAAAAGCACTGTTCTGCGGATTGCTGGCGGCCGTTCTGCAAACGGCCGCTGTATCCAACGCAGAGGCGCAGGCGGCGGCCGACGACAATGCCAGCAAGCTGGCGGTACCTTTCAACCCGGAAAATGCGGGATCTTTGCAGTCGCAGGTCCGGCACACGCCCTCAGGACAGATGTACACAATTCCCGCGGACGAGCCTGAAAAAACATTTTCGGGCAGCATCGAAGTCGGGGTCTCGGCAACCACCGGCGATTTCAACAATGCCAAGTTCCGCGAATACCAGGATCCGCGCAGCGGACCGGCGATTAATAACTTCGACTTTTCCGTCGAGCACTGATAACGACAGGCAACAAGCTCCCGCGCATCATCCGGGCGCGGTGCGACATCTTTTACCTCATGCGTGCCCATACTTGGGATATTTTCTGCAACGTCGTTGATAATTACGGCGACGTCGGCGTGTGCTGGCGGCTCGCGCGCCAGCTTGCGCGCGATCACGGCCAGCAAGTCCGCCTGTGGGTGGATGCGCTCGACCGGCTGCATAAACTGAATCCGGCCATCGTGCTATTGCCCGACGTCCAGCGTTGCGACGGCATCGAAATCCGGCGCTGGAGCGCGCCGTTCCCCGAGGTCGAACCGCACGCTATCGTGGTTGAAACCTTCGGCTGCGATCTGCCGGATGCGTTCGTCGCAAAGATGGCGGCGCGCACGCCGGCGCCGCTGTGGATCAATCTCGAATATCTGAGCGCCGAGCAGTGGGTCGAAAGCTGTCACCGCCGGCCGTCGCCGCATCCGCGGCTGCCGCTGACCAAATACTTTTATTTTCCGGGATTCACCGCGCGCACCGGCGGGTTGCTGGTGGAAAACGATCTGATCGCCCAGCGCGATGCGTTCCGGCGCGACTCCACGGCTTTGCAGTCGTTCTGGCAGGCGTTGAACCTTCCTGCTCCTGCGCACGACGAGTTGCGGGTTTCACTGTTTTGCTACCCGGCGGCGCCGGTCGCGGCGCTGGCGGAAGCGTGGTCGCAAAGTCCGCAACCCATTACCTGCATCGTCCCTGACGGCGTTCCCGCGCCGCCCGCACGCGGCAGCCTGAAAATTCATGCGATACCCTTCCTGCCCCAACCTGATTACGACCGGCTGCTGTGGGCGTGCGATCTCAATTTCGTGCGCGGCGAAGATTCGTTCGTGCGCGCACAATGGGCGGCAGCCCCGCTGGTATGGCAGATTTATCCGCGCCAGGACGGCGGGCACCTGATCAAGCTCAAGGCATTTCTTGATCTTTACTGCGCGCGGCTGCCGGTGGAAGCGGCAGCCGCATTACGCAATTTTTGCGAGGCCTGGAACAGCGAAACGCTGTCGGCCGACAGCTGGCCGCGCCTGTACCGCCATCTCGGCACCCTTAAAACCCATGCCGGGCAATGGGCCGTCCGGCTCGCTCAAGCCGGTAATCTCACTGCCGGGCTGGTTTTTTTCATTGAAGAACAGCTAAAATACGCGCCTTTTAAAATAGCATCTGCGAAACAGGAACAATCATGAAACTGGCTCAAGAACTCCGCGTCGGCAACGTCATCCTGGTCGGCAAGGATCCGATGGTCGTGCTCAAGGCCGAATACAACAAAGGCGGCCGCAATGCCGCCGTAGTCAAGATGAAACTCCAGAATTTGTTCACCGGCGGCAACACCGAGACTGTGTACAAGGCCGATGAAAAATTCGACGTGATGACGCTCGAACGCAAGGAAGTCACCTACTCCTATCACAGCGATCCGAACTACGTGTTCATGGACGCCGACTATAACCAGCACGAACTCAGCAAGGAAAACATGGGCGACGCGCTCAACTACCTTGAAGACGGCATGGAAGGTGAAATCGTGCTTTACGAAGGCCGCCCGATTTCAATCGAAATCCCGCAATCGCTGGTGCGCGAAATCGTCTACACCGAACCGGCGGTGCGCGGCGACACCTCCGGCAAGGTCATGAAGCCGGCCAAGCTCAAGACCGGCTACATCGTGCAAGTACCGCTGTTCTGCTCGACCGGCGACAAAATCGAGATCGACACCCGCACCGGCGAATACCGCAACCGCGTCAAGGGCTGAAATCCAATTTGCCTGAATGACAAAGGGGCCAAGCGGCCCCTTTTGTTTTGGTTGACGCCGTGAATCAGCCGGGCGTAGAGTTGCCGCACTCATTCATAACAATCAATAAGGCTCCTGTCATGGTACACACAATGACCACCACTGCTTTTGAGCTTCCCGGCTACCGGATCACGAAAAATCTCGGCCTGGTGCGCGGCATCATCGTCCGCTCGCGCTCGATCGTCGGCTCGATCGGCGCCGGCCTGCAGACCCTGCTCGGCGGCAATATCACGCTGTTGACCGAATTGTGCGAAACCGCGCGCAACGATGCTTACGAACTGATGATCGAACATGCCGAACAGCTCGGCGCGAATGCCGTGATCGGCGTCAACTACGATGCAACCGAGGTGATGGCGGGAGTTACGGAAGTTTTGTGTTACGGGACTGCGGTGGTGGTGCAGTCGACACCCTAAAAACAGATTGCGATAAATATCACTTCGTAATTCTATTTCGCGTTAGATATAACGGTCATGAACAAATGGAAATTGTTGCGTGTTGGATTAATTTTGTTTGTGGCCTTGTCCTCATTTTTTGTGCCACTAGGGCCGCAGGCAAAGCCATCGATTGATTGGAGCACATTGGCCATTATTTTCCTGTTTATTCCGATTGGGCTTCTCTTTGTGATCGGCATACAGGTAATCAACCCTATGTCTGCAAAAGTGTGGCACAAGCCTGATTGGAATCTGAATCCGATAAATTTTAAAGACCCGGTTCAGTTTTTTCACTTTGGCGCATATGTGATGCTTGCGCAGGGTATCGTGATTTTATGTCGTATTTCTTTCTCTAATGTACTGTTTTACCCAGAGGCATTGTTGCCGATAGTCGTGGGGGTTGGCATGTTGTTTGGGATACAGATCGTTATGATGGCATTTAGGAAGAAATATAATGAACATACCTGACCACTCATAATCGTTAGGATATATTTCCGTTTACCGCATCACGCAAGATGTGGCTGTCCCAGATAATCCCTGCTCTGCATCTCAGTCAGCCGACTTACCGTACGTTCGAATTCTTCTCCTCCGGCGTCCGTGCATAATTCCTGCGGCGCTGCAGCGGCCGACGCGATCAGCTTGACGCGCCGGTCGTAGAACTCGTCGATCATCCACACGAAGCGCTGCAAGCGGTCGGCCTGCGCCGGCGTGAAGCGCGGAATGTCGGAGACGATCACCGTGTGATAGCGCCGCGCGAGCTCGATGTAATCGGGCTTGCCGCGCCCTTCCCCGCACAGCGTTTCGAAATCGAACCACGCGATGCCCTGCGCATGGCTGCGCGCCGCCAGCGGCCGGCCATCGATCTCGATTTCGCCGCCGCCGTTCAGCGCGTGGCGCGCGACGCCGAGAAACGCGCGCTCAAGCGGCCCGTCGGCGGCGCCGAGGTGATAGACGCCCGCGCTTTCGAGCGCGCGCAGCCGGTAGTCGATGCCGTCATCGACCAGCACAACCTCGAGGTTGCGTTCAAGCAGCGCGATCGCCGGCAGAAAGCGCGCGCGCTGCAAACCGCCGCGATAGAGTTCGTTCGGCGGCTGGTTGGAGGTCGTCACCAGCACCGTGCCATGATCGAACAGCGCTGCGAGCAGACGGCCAAGCACCATTGCGTCGGCGATGTCGGCAACGTGAAACTCGTCGAGGCAGATCAGCCGCGTGTGACGCGCGGTTTCGCGCGCGATCGCGAGCAGCGGATCCGGCTCGCCCTGCCGGCGCGCGAGTTCATGGTGAATCTGCTGCATGAAACGGTGAAAGTGGACGCGTTCCTTGCATACCGGCAGCGCGCAACTGAAGAAACTGTCCATCAGGAAACTTTTGCCGCGGCCGGCGCGTCCCCACAGATAGATTCCCCGTACCGGATGATGCTTGCGCATGAAATGGCGCAGCAACGGCCGCGGTTTCGCGCGCGCGACCAGATCGTCATACAGGCGCTGGAAATGTACCAGCGCCTGCTGCTGCGCTGAGTCAAGTTCGAATCCGTGCTGGCGCGCGTGGCCGCGCATCCAGCGCGCAAAATCCGCGCCGTCGCGCAACTGCGGACCGTGCACGGCCGGCGCATCCATCAGATGTAAAGTTCGATGTTTCCGGTTACCTGCGCCGCGCTCATATCTCGAGCAACAGCCGCGCCGGGTCTTCGAGCGACGCCTTGATCGCTACCAGGAACAGCACCGCCTCGCGCCCGTCGATGATGCGATGATCGTAGGACAGCGCGAGGTAGGTCATCGGCCGCGCCACGATGCGGCCATCCTCGACCACCGGCCGCTCCTTGATTGCATGCACGCCGAGGATCGCGCTTTGCGGCGGATTGATGATCGGCGTGGACAGCAGCGAACCGAACACGCCGCCGTTGGAAATCGTGAAGGTGCCGCCGGAGAGTTCCTCGATGTCAAGCTTGCCGTCGCGCGCGCGCGCGCCGAAATCGGCGATCCGGCGCTCGATATCGGCCAGCGACAGGCGGTCGGCGTCGCGCAGCACCGGCACCACCAGGCCGCGCGGCGTGCTGACCGCAACGCCGATGTCGTAATAGCCGTGGTAGATGATGTCGTTGCCGTCCACCGACGCGTTGACGATCGTGTATTCCTTGAGCGCGGCAACCGTGGCCTTGACGAAGAACGACATGAAGCCGAGCTTGACACCGTGCTCCTGTTCGAACTTTTCCTTGTAGCGGTTGCGGATCTCGATCACCGGCTGCATGTTGGCTTCGTTGAACGTCGTCAGCATCGCGGTGGTCTGCTGCGATTCCACCAGGCGCTCGGCGATGCGCGCGCGCAGCCGGCTCATCGGCACGCGCTGCTCGGGACGCTCACCGGCCGCGGGCGGCGGCGCGCGCTTGGGCGCGGGCACTGAAGCGATCTTCGGCGCGGGTTTCGTGGCGGGCTTGGGTTCGGGCATGGGCAGCACTTCGGCCTTGGCCGCGCGTTCGCCGCCCATGGCGCTGCCGGCGGTCTTGTTTTCGGCCGCCACCTTGGGTGCCGCCGGCGCTTCCTTCGTCGTTTTGGGCGCTTCAGGTTTGACCGCAGCCGCCTTGCCGGGCTTGGCCTCGGTATCTATCGTCGCGATGACTTCGCCGCTGGCCACCGCGCTGCCGTCGCCTTTGACGATGCTGGTCAGCACGCCCGCTTCCGGCGCCGGTGTTTCGAGCACCACCTTGTCGGTCTCGATGTCCACCAGATTTTCGTCGCGCTTGACGAATTCGCCGACCTGCTTGTGCCACGACACCAGCGTCGCTTCGGACACCGATTCCGACAGTTGAGGTACTTTGACTTCGACCAGCATGCTGTGCTCCGCGTTAAACGATGCCGTCGGCGCGCGATTCGGCGCCGGCGGTCAGCGCGATACTCACCAGTTCGCGCTGCTGCTTGTCGTGCAGCGATTTGTAGCCGGGGGCCGGCGACGCCGACGAATCGCGTCCGGCGTAAATCAGTTTTTGCTGCGGCTGCATGTGCCGCAGCAGATAGTGCTGGATGCGGTGCCACGCGCCCTGATTGCGCGGTTCTTCCTGGCACCAGACGATTTCAGTGGCGTTATGGTAACGCCCGATCATCGCCGCAAAATCGTCATGGGGAAACGGATAAAGCTGCGCGATGCGCACCAGCGGCAGGTTTTTGACGCCACGCGCGCGCCGCTCGGCGCGCAGATCGTAGTAGACCTTGCCGCTGCAGAAAATGATGCGCTGGACTTGTTCCGTCTCGATGTCCTGCGCATCCCAGTCCTCGTTGACCGGCTTGAATTTGCCGGTCGCGAACTCCTCGAGCGGCGACACCGACTCCTTGTGGCGCAAAATGCTCTTCGGCGAGAAGATCACCAGCGGCTTGCGGTACGGGCGCACCATCTGCCGGCGCAGCAGATAGTACATCTGCACCGGCGTCGCCGGCACGCAGATCTGCATGTTGTAGTCGGCGCACAGTTGCAGGAAACGCTCGATGCGTCCCGACGAATGCTCGGGCCCGGCGCCTTCGTAGCCGTGTGGCAGCATCAGCACCAGCCCGCACAGGCGATCCCATTTGACCTCGCCCGACGCGATGAACTGGTCGATCACCACCTGCGCGCCGTTTGCGAAGTCGCCGTACTGCGCTTCCCACACCACCAGTTCGCCCGGTTCCGAGGTCGCATAGCCGTACTCGAAACCGAGCACCGCTTCCTCGGACAGCAGCGAATCATTGATGACGAAGTCGCCCTGATCGGGGCCGACATGTTTCAACGGCATATAGGTGCCCTGGTCCCAGCGTTCGCGGTTCTGGTCGTGCAGCACCGCGTGGCGGTGAAAAAACGTGCCGCGCCCGACGTCCTGCCCCGAGATCCGCACCGAATAACCTTCATCGAGCAGTGTCGCATAAGCCAGCGTTTCGGCCATGCCCCAGTCGAGTGGCACCTTGTTTTCGGCCATCAATCGGCGGTCGGCCATGATTTTCTCGACGCGCGGATGCAGCTTGAAATGCTCGGGCACCGCGCTGACCTTGCGCGCCAAGTCCTGCAATTTTTCAAGTGGCAGCCGCGTATCGTCGTGCTCGTTCCATTTGGTGCCTTTGAATTTCTTCCAGTCGACCGCGTGCGGCAGCTGGTAATTTTCCAGCACCGACCGGTTGATCTGCCCGCCGCTGTCGAGCGTGTCACGATAAGCTTTGACCATCGCCTCGGCTTCGTCCGCGCCGATCACGACCGCCACCGCCAGCCGGTCGGCGTAAATCCGGCGCGCGGTCGGCAATTCGCGAATTTTCTTGTACATCAGCGGCTGGGTGACCATCGGCTCGTCCTGCTCGTTGTGGCCGAGCCGGCGGTAGCAGACCAGGTCGATCACGACGTCCTTGTGGAAGTGCATGCGAAAATCGAGCGCGATTTCGGTGGCCAGGCATACCGCCTCCGGATCGTCGCCGTTGACGTGGAAAATCGGCACGCCGAGCATCTTCGACACGTCGGTGCAGTAAATCGTCGAGCGCGTGTCGCGCGGGTCGGAAGTGGTGAATCCGATCTGGTTGTTGATCACGATATGCACGGTGCCGCCAGTGCCGAAGCCGCGCGTCTGTGCGAGATTCAACGTCTCCATCACCACGCCCTGCCCCGAATACGACGCGTCGCCGTGGATCAGCACCGGCAACACCTGGTCGCCGCTCTTGTCGCGGCGCCGGTGCTGGCGCGCGCGCACCGAGCCTTCGACCACCGGATTGACGATTTCGAGATGCGACGGATTGAATGCGAGCGAAATATGCAGCGGCCCGCCCGGCGTCGTCACGTCGGATGAAAAGCCGTCGTGGTATTTGACGTCGCCGGCCAGCGTCGCGCTTTCGTGCTTGTCCTCGAACTCGGAAAACAAATCCCGCGGCAGCTTGCCGAGCGTGTTGACCAGCACGTTGAGGCGGCCGCGGTGCGCCATGCCGATCACGGTTTCCTGCACGCCGGCGGCGCCGGCGCGCTGCAGCAGATGGTCGAGCATCGGGATCAGGCTGTCGCCGCCTTCGAGCGAAAAGCGGGTCTGGCCGACGTAACGCGTGTGCAAATAACGTTCGAGGGTTTCAGCGGCGGTCAGGCGTTCGAGGATGTATTTTTTGAATTGGGCGTCGTAATTCGGCGTCGCGCGGATACTTTCGAGACGCTCGCGCATCCAGCGCCGGATCGGCATGTCGGCGATATAGGTGTACTCGACGCCGAGCGTGCGGCAATAGGTATCCTTGAGCAGTTGCAGGATGTCGGCGAGCTTCATGCGGCGCGGCCCGACCAGCGTGCCCGTATCGAACTCGGTCTGCATGTCGGCGTCGCCGAGCCCGTAGAAGCCGAGCTCGAGCTCCGGGATGTACGGTTTTTCCTGCCGGTTCAGCGGATCAAGATTGGCGTGGCGCACGCCGAGCGAACGGTAGGCGCTGATGATCTGCCACACGCCGTATTGCTTCGCGGAGGATTGGACCGGCGCAACCGCCGTCGGCGTTATTCCTGCCGTGCGCGGCTGCCGGGCAAGCGCGGCGAAGCGCGCGCGGATCGGCGCATGCGCGACATCGCGCGCGCCAGTATTGAGTTTTTGCAATTCGTCGAAATAGCCACGCCAGCGCGGCTCGACCGCCGCCGGATCTTCGAGGTAGCGTTCGTAGAGCGCCTCGATGAAAGACGCGTTGGCCCCCGCCAGATACGAGGTGCCCTGTGCTTCGCGGTACAACATCGTTTATTTGCGCTTGGCGATCGGCACGAAGTCGCGCCGCCCGTGACCGATGTAGAGCTGGCGCGGGCGCGCGATTTTCTGGTCGGGATCGCTGACCATCTCGTTCCACTGCGCGACCCAGCCGACGGTGCGCGCCAGCGCGAACATCGCGGTGAACATGCTGGTCGGAATGCCGATCGCCTTGTAGACGATGCCCGAATAGAAATCGACGTTCGGATACAGCTTGCGCGACACGAAATAGTCGTCCTCGAGCGCGATCTTCTCGAGCTTGAGCGCGAGCGCGAACAGCTTGTCGTCCTTGAGGTCGAGCGCTTCGAGCACTTCGTGGCAGGTCTTCTGGATCAGCTTCGCGCGCGGGTCGTAATTCTTGTAGACGCGGTGCCCGAAGCCGTAGAGCACGGCCTGTTTGTTGCGCACGCGTTCCACATACTTGCCGATGTGCGCGACGTCGCCGATCTCGCCGAGCATCTTGAGCACTTCCTCGTTGGCGCCGCCGTGCGCCGGCCCCCACAGGCTGGCGATGCCGGCCGCGATGCAGGCGAACGGATTGGCGCCCGACGAACCGGCGACGCGCACCGTCGAGGTCGAGGCATTCTGCTCGTGATCGGCGTGCAGGATCAGAATGCGGTCGAGCGCGCGCGTGATGACCGGGTTCTGCACGTAATCCTCGCACGGATTGCCGAACATCATTTGCAGAAAATTCTCGACGTACGACAGCGCGTTCTTCGGGTACATGAACGGCATGCCGATGTTGTACTTGTAGCACATTGCGGCGATCGTCGGCACCTTGGCAATCAGGCGGGTCGCCGTCTTCTCGCGATCCTGCAAATTATGGATGTCGAGCGCGTCGTGGTAAAACGCCGACAGCGCGCCGACCACGCCGCACATGACCGCCATCGGGTGCGCGTCGCGGCGGAAGCCGGAGAAGAAACGCACCAGTTGTTCGTGCACCATCGTGTGGTGAGTGATGTCCTCGACGAACGCTTTCATCTGCGCCGGCGTCGGCAGTTCGCCGTGCAGAATCAGGTGCGCGACCTCGAGGAAATCGCAATGCTCGGCGAGCTGCTCGATCGGGTAGCCGCGGTACATGAGCACGCCGGCGTCACCGTCGATGTAGGTGATCTTCGACAGACAGCTCGCGGTCGAGATGAATCCCGGATCGTAGGTGAATCTGCCGGTCTTGCCGTAGAGCGTCCGGATATCCACTACATCGGGGCCGACCGTGCCGGCTAGTACCGGAAGATCGGCTTGCGGCGTGCCGTCGCTGAAGGAAAGCGTCGCGGTTTTCTCAGCCATAACGAAACCCCTGAATAAGTAAAACGATTATACGTGAATCGGCTGTCGCGACGACGGCACCGCCATTAAATCCAGCAGGTCGGCAAAGCGGCCGGCCGGAGCTCCGCGCCCCATCAATAAATCGAGCAATTCATGGTCCGATAACGCGAGCAATTCCACGTACCGCGCCGTCTGGTCGGCATTCAAGCGCGGCAGATGGTCGCGGTTGAAGCGTTCAAGCAGCAAATCGAGTTCCAGCATGCCGCGCCGGCAATGCCAGCGGATGCGATCCGATGCTTTCATGTCTTGCGTTTCATCATCAATGTCTTGATCCGGCCTATCGCAGCGGTCGGATTGAGCCCCTTGGGACAAACGTCAACGCAATTCATGATGGTATGGCAGCGAAACAACCGGTACGGATCATCGAGGTTCGCCAGTCGCTCGTCGGTCGCGCGGTCGCGCGTATCGGCGATGAAGCGGTAGGCCTGCAGCAGTCCGGCCGGCCCGACGAACTTGTCGGGATGCCACCAGAATGACGGGCATGCGGTCGAGCAGCACGCACACAGGATGCATTCGTAGAGCCCATTGAGCTTTTCGCGTTCGGCCGGCGACTGCAGGCGTTCACGTTCGGGCGGCGGTTCGTCGTTGACCAGATACGGCTGGATCGAGTGATATTGCTTGAAGAACTGCGACATGTCGACGATCAAATCGCGGATCACCGGCAAGCCGGGCAGCGGCCGGATCGACACCGGCTCCTTGAGATCGGCGATGCGCGTGACGCAGGCCAGCCCGTTCCTGCCGTTGATGTTCATCGCATCCGAACCGCAGATTCCCTCGCGGCACGAGCGGCGCAGCGCCAGCGTGTCGTCCATTTCCTGGATGCGGATCAGCGCATGCAGCAGCATGCTGTCGGTCGGCTTGAGCCGCACCTCGTAATCCTGCATGCGCGGCGCGGCGCCGGTTTCCGGGTTGTAGCGGTAGATCGAGAATTTCATCGTGTTAATAAACCCTGGCCTTCGGTTCGATCGACGCGACCGTCAGCGGCTGCAGATGCACCGGTTTGTACTCAAGCCGGTTATCTTCCTTGAACCATAACGTGTGCTTCAACCAGTTCACGTCATCCCGCTGAGGGTAATCGCTGCGGTCATGCGCACCGCGGCTTTCGGTGCGTGCCGCCGCTGAAATCATGGTCGCCATCGCGACCTCGACCATGTTGTCGAGCTCGAGCGCTTCGATGCGCGCCATGTTGAATACGCGGCTCCTGTCGCTGATGAAGGTGTGCTGCGCACGCTGTGCCACCTCCCGTATCCTGCGCACGCCTTCCGCCAGTGCATCCGGAAAACGGAACACGCCGCAATGCGCCTGCATCGTGCGCTGCAACTCGGCGCGCACCGCGGGGACCGTTTCGCCGGAGGCGGCGGCATCCAGCCGCGCCAGCCGCGCGACCGGCAGCTCGCCGGCGTCCGGCGGCAACGGCTTGTGATGAGGCATCGCTTTCACGTCCGCGACGATTTTCTCGGCGGCCGCCTTGCCGAATACCAGCAAGTCGAGCAGGGAATTGGTGCCAAGCCGGTTGGCGCCGTGCACCGACACGCACGCGCATTCCCCGGCCGCATAAAAACCGGTGACCGGCGTTTCCGGACCGCCACCCTGCGGAACCACGACCTGGCCGTGGTAATTCGCCGGAATGCCGCCCATCTGATAATGGCAGGTCGGCGCCACCGGAATCGGCTGTTCGACCGGATCGACGTTCGCGAACTTGATCGCGATGTCGCGGATGCCGGGCAGCCGCTTGTTGATGACATCGGGCCCGAGATGGTCGAGCTTGAGCAGAATATAATCGCCGCGCTCGCCGCAGCCGCGGCCTTCCTTGATTTCGGTCGCCATCGCGCGCGAGACGACGTCGCGCGAAGCGAGGTCCTTGACGCGCGGCGCGTAACGCTCCATGAAGCGCTCGCCATTTTTGTTGAGCAGGAACCCGCCTTCGCCGCGCACGCCCTCCGTGATCAGCACACCGGCACCGGCGACCCCGGTCGGGTGGAACTGCCAGAACTCCATGTCCTGCAATGGAATGCCGGCGCGCGCCGCCATGCCGGGGCCGTCGCCGCTGTTGATGAATGCGTTGGTGCTCGCCGCGTAAATACGCCCGGCACCACCGGTCGCAAACAATGTCGCCTTGGCGTGCAGGATCATCATTTCGCCGGTTTCGATCTCAAGCGCGGCCACGCCGAGCACGTCGCCGTCCCGGTCGCGGATCAGATCGAGCGCCATCCATTCGACGAAGAAGCGGGTGCCGGCGCGCACGTTGCGCTGGTAAAGTGTGTGCAGCATCGCGTGGCCGGTGCGGTCGGCCGCCGCGCACGCGCGCTTGACCGGCTGCTCGCCGTAGTTGCGCGTATGGCCGCCGAACGGCCGCTGGTAGATTTTTCCGCTGTCGAGCCGGTCGAACGGCATGCCGTAATGTTCGAGCTCGATCACCACTTCGTTGGCGCGGCGGCACATATATTCGATTGCGTCCTGGTCGCCGAGCCAGTCGGAGCCCTTGACAGTATCGTACATGTGCCATTCCCAGCGGTCTTCCTCGTCGTTGCCGAGCGATGCCGACACGCCGCCCTGCGCGGCGACGGTATGCGAGCGCGTCGGAAACACTTTCGACAGCACCGCGCAGCGCAGGCCGGCTTCCGACAGGTGCAGCGCCGCGCGCATGCCGGCACCGCCGGCGCCGACCACAATCACATCGAACTGGCACCGTGTAATTACCATGGTCCCCACAGAATCTGCACCACCCAAAACGTGTACGCAACGAGCGCGCCGACGATCAGCGCATACAATACCTGCCGCGCGCGGCCGTGCTTGACGTAATCCATGCAGATGTTGCGCATGCCGATCCATGCATGCAGGCACAAGCCCACAAAAAACAGCAGCGTCGCGAATTTCATCCACGGCGGCAGAAACATCCGGCGCCACCCCGGATAGTTCACGGCTGGCATGGCCAACAGCGTGATTAAAAATATCACGCTGTAAAGTGCCATCACAACGGCGGTTATCCGCTGCGTGAGCCAGTCGCGCAGCGGGTGATGTGCGCCGGGCTCCGCGTACCTCACCATAGCAATACCGCCGCGACGACGGTCAATAACACGCCGGCCGCCAGCACGAGCGCGCTCGACAGGCGCGCCGCGGCCAGGCCGGTGCCAAAATGCAGATCGAGCGCGAGATGACGCAGCCCGGCGCACAGATGATGAAAATATCCCCACAGCAATCCGAGCGCGATGATCTTCACCGGCCAATCGCTGAATACCGCCTTGAGCGCATCGAAAGCTGCCAACGATGTCAGGCTTTGCTGAAACCAGTACAGCAGCAACGGCAGCGCGATGAACAGCACTGCTCCGCTTACCCGATGCATGATTGAAATCACGCCCGGCAGCGGCAGCCGGATGCGTAACGGGTTCAGGTATTTCGGGCGTCGTGCCATTTCGGAGTCGGCAAGCATATCGCACGCGGCGGTCGAATAATGCGCTTCGATTCTACCAGCAATGCCGCGCCGCACTTCCATTTTGACACCATGGCAGCAGGCCGCTACCATCGTCCGGATGAAATCCCCCGTTCGCGTCGCCGTGACCGGCGCCGCCGGTCAAATCGGCTACAGTCTGCTGTTCCGCATCGCTTCCGGTGCGATGCTCGGCACCGATCAGCCGGTCATTTTGCAGCTGCTCGAAATCCCCGATGAGAAAGCGCAGAAGGCATTGCACGGCGTAATGATGGAGCTTGAGGATTGCGCGTTTCCGTTGCTCGCCAGCATGACCGCGGCCAGCGACCCGAAACTTGCATTCAGAGACGCGCATATCGCGCTGCTGGTCGGTGCGCGGCCGCGCGGCCCGGGCATGGAGCGCAAGGATCTGCTCGACGCCAACGGAAAAATCTTTGCGCCCCAGGGCAAAGCACTGAACGAAGCCGCCGACCGCAACGTAAAAGTGCTGGTGGTCGGCAATCCCGCCAATACCAACGCGCTGATCGCGATGAAGAACGCGCCGGATCTCGAACCAACGCAATTCACCGCCATGCTGCGGCTCGATCACAACCGCGCGCTGTCGCAAGTCGCGCAAAAAATCAACCAACCGGCGTCATGCATCCGCAAAATGACGGTATGGGGCAATCATTCGGCCACCCAATACCCCGACCTTTTCCAGGCCGAGTGCGACGGCAAGAAAGTCTGGCCGCTGATCAATGATCAGGATTGGCTCGAAAAACATTTTATTCCTACCGTCCAGAAGCGCGGCGCTGCGATCATCGCGGCGCGCGGTCTGTCGAGCGCGGCCAGCGCCGCCAACGCCGCGCTCGGCCATATCCGTGACTGGGTGCTGGGCACGCCGAACGGTGACTGGGTCACGATGGGCATCCCCTCCGACGGCAGTTACGACATCCCCGAAGGCGTGATTTACGGCTATCCGGTGACCTGTAAAAACGGCCAATACCAAATCGTCAAAAACATCGAACTCAGCGAGTTCAGCCGCGTGCGCATGCAGGAAACGCTCAAGGAACTGCACGAAGAACGCGACGCGGTAAAGCATTTACTCAACTGAAGAAACACCCTCTCTTATGGTGGGTGTAAAAGAACTTGGGCATATGGTTTTGTACGTACGCGAACTCGAACGGTCGCGTATGTTCTATAAAGACCTGCTCGGCTTCCACGAAATCTTCCATCAGCCGCCGGCCGTGGCCGGATACGTGGGCGCGGCTGGACGCACGCATCATGAGCTGTTGCTGATCGCGGTCGGCCCGGACGCCCAGCCGATCCCGCAGGGACGGCGCATCGGCATGTACCATTTCGGACTGAAAATCGGCGACTCCGACGATGAATTGCGCGTGATGCTCAAGCAGCTGCAGGACGCCAAAGTCACGATCGTCGGCGCGAGCGACCACACTGTCAGTCATAGCCTCTATGTGCTTGATCCAGACGGCAACGAACTGGAGCTTTATATCGACGTGCCGGGCGTGGATTGGAAGGCAAATCCGGCGTTGGTCGCATCCCCGATCAAGCCGCTGCGACTATGACCATCAAGGCGGGCCAATGCGCAATCCCGCAGTCGCGTAGAGAACCTCGCGCAGAAAGTAAACGAAGGCCCCGCTGAACGCCAGCATTGCCAATACAAATAACAGCGCAACGATGCGCGCCAAGCCGATGGTAAAAACATCGCCGACAAACAGCGCCACGATCAACAAACAGACGATCAGTCCGGTCAATGATGCCAGCACGATCGCACGGCTGATCAAACGCGCGCGGCGCGCCAGCCGCGCGAATTCGCCGTGAATTTCGTCCCGGCGCGGATGATCCACCGTCACCACTTCTTTCTCGATCACGCGCACCCGGTCGATGATGCGGTTAAGACGGCCGGTCAACACCGCGAGCAGTGCGCCGACGCCGGCCAACAGGAACACCGGCGCGACCGCGAGCTGAATCACGCGCGCGATATCAATGATGTGTTCGTTCATCCGCAGTCCAGAACTATTTTACATCTGACGCTGATATTCGGCGGGATTGATGCGTGCCTCGATCAGCGTAAAGCGTTTACTGTGCAGGGCGACCTGGGCGGCTTTTTTGAGCTCGGCCGGATTGGTCACGACAAAACCGTTGCCGCCGTACGCCTCGGCCAGCATCACGTAATCGGGGCTGCCGGTCGTGACGCCGGTCTCCGGAAGTTTCATGCGCTGCTGTTTGAGTTTGATCAACGACAGCGTATCGTCACGGAACACCACGATCGTCAATGCGAGCTTGTGGTACGCAAGCAGCGCCATTTCCCCGATCACCATATCAAGTCCCGCTTCGCCGGCCATCGCCAGCACCGGCCGCTTGGGGAACAGCATCTTTGCCGCGATCGCCGCGGGCAGCGCGTAGCCCATCGTGCTCAGTCCGCTCGATTGCAAAAACCGGCGCGGCTCATACGACTGCCATATCTGGCTCACCAAAATACGGTGCGCGCCGGTGTCCACCGTCGCAATCGTGTCACGCGGAAACACCTCGCGCAGCACCGTGACCACCTGGTACGGGCCGAGACCCTTCGCCGGCTGACTCGCAATCGCATGCTTGATCGTCTGCCGGTAACGATCGAGATCCGCCGCCGGCCAGTGCGCGGGCGCGCGCTTTGGCGCGTGGGCGGCAAGCGCCTGCAGGCAGCCGGCGATGCTGCCGGTGTATTCAACCGCACTGCGATAAACGTGGTGTGTATTCGGCACCAGATCGATATTGACCGTGGCTTTCTTCTCGTCCCACGGTGAATTCCACTCGGCATGCAATTCAACCGGGTCGAAGCCGATCGTGAGCACGAGATCGGCGTGACGCACGTGCGCAAGATGTATCTTGTCAACCACCGGACTCAAGCCGGTGGCGCCGATGCACAGCGGATGGTCTTCGGCGACAACGCCCTTCGCCTTATAGGTAGTAAGGAACGGGATGCGCCAGGCCTCGAGAAAACGCCTGAGTTCACGCTCGGCATTGTCGAGTTGCACGTTCATGCCGACACACGCGAGCGGCCGTTTCGCTTTTTTGAGCCACGCCTGGATGACGGTGATGTCCTCGCGCCGCGGCAGCGTGCGCACCGCGGCGGGCGTGAAGCGCCGCGCCTCCCCCTGCTCGACGCCCGCGACGTCGGCGGGCAGGTCGAAGTACACCGGCCCCGGCAACGGCGTCTTCGCAATCGCAATGCCGGAACGCACCTGATCGAACGCGTTTTTCGCGGCGATCGTCGTGGCCCATTTCACCAGCGGCCGCAGCAGTGACTCCTGATCGATGACCTTGCGCGTGTGCGCGCCCTTGAGGGCAAGCGGAATATCGCCGCCGATCACGATCATCGCAGCGCGGTCGAGCAGCGCCTGGGCCACGCCCGGGGTGCTGCCGACGACACCCGGACCGACGGTCGCGACCAGCACGCCGGGTTTGCCGGTCAACTGCCAGCAGGCATCGGCCATCATTCCGGCTCCCATTTCCTGTTTGGTCAGCACGAATTTGATGCCGACTTTGCGGAACGCTTCAAGCAGTTCCAGCACCTCGCCGCCGGGAATACCGAACGCATAACGCACGCCCTCTTCGTATAATGCATGGGCGATGATATCGGAGGTTTTCGGCATCGGAATTTGACCCGTATTTTTTATGACGATGCAGTTCTGCAGAGACACGCGGAAAATCAGGCGTGCGATGTTATCACACAGCCCAGCGGGTTATGACACGACAATCATCTGCTGTTGCAGCGCAGAAAGAACTTGCTACTATGCATGCAGACCAATAAATTAATCGGTGCGGTAAGCGGTCAGCTCGGTATTTTATGTTTGAAAACAATTGATAATTATAGATTCCTCTCCTCATCTCATATAATAGATGAGATAATGGACATAATTATATGGTTAATATAGATTATATAAAAGAATTCACTTACGCCGGACGGCGCGGAAAATATTATGCGCTGCCTGCGCTGGAACGCGCCGGCGTGGGAAAAATATCGCGGTTACCGGTATCGATCCGCATCGTGCTCGAAGCGGTGCTGCGTAACTGCGACGGCAAAAAAATCACCGAAGCGCATGTACGGCAGCTCGCGAACTGGCGCCCGCACGCGTCGCGCGTGGACGAAATTCCGTTCGTGGTCGCCCGCATCGTCCTGCAGGATTTCACCGGCGTACCGCTGCTTGCCGACCTCGCGGCAATGCGCAGCGTCGCCCGGAAGATGGGCAGAAATCCCAACATCATCGAACCGCTGGTGCCGGTCGATCTGGTCGTCGATCATTCGGTGCAAATCGACTATTACGGCAGCAACAAAGCGCTTGACCTCAACATGCGGCTTGAATTCCACCGCAATGCCGAGCGCTACAAATTCATGAAATGGGGCATGCAGGCCTTTGACACTTTCAAGGTCGTCCCGCCGGGCGTCGGCATCGTGCACCAGGTCAACCTCGAATATCTCGCGCCCGGCGTGCATCAGAAAAACGGCGTGTTTTATCCCGACACGCTGGTTGGCACCGACTCCCACACGACGATGATCAACGGCATCGGCGTCGTCGGCTGGGGTGTCGGTGGCATCGAAGCCGAGGCCGGCATGCTCGGCCAGCCGGTGTACTTCCTGACGCCGGACGTGGTTGGCGTGCACCTGAAAGGCAAGCTGCATCCGGCGGTCACCGCGACCGACCTGGTGTTGACCATCACCGAAATGCTGCGCAAAGCCAGGGTCGTCGGCAAATTCGTCGAATTCTTCGGCGCCGGCGCCGCGACGCTGGCGGTACCCGACCGCGCCACGATCGCCAACATGGCGCCCGAATACGGCGCAACCATGGGCTTTTTCCCGGTCGATGACAAGACGGTTGAATACTTCAAGGGTTCGGGACGTCCCGCAGCGGAAATCGCCGCGTTCAAGGCCTACTTCAAGGCGCAAAAACTGTTCGGCATTCCCAAAGCGGGGCAAATCGACTACAGCCAGGTGATCGAACTCGATCTTGCCAAGGTGATGCCCTCGCTCGCCGGCCCGAAACGCCCCCAGGATCGCATTGATCTCGACCGGGTCAAGGATACGTTTACGGCCCTGTTTACCAAACCCGTCGCCGAAAACGGCTTTGCGAAAAAACCGGAGGCCCTTGCTCAAACCCATAAAACTTCCAGCGGCATTGAAATCAGGAATGGCGACGTCCTGATCGCCGCCATTACATCATGCACCAATACCTCGAACCCCAGCGTGCTGCTGGCGGCGGGGTTGCTCGCGAAGAAAGCGGTCAAACTCGGGCTCAAGGTCAGGCCGCATATCAAGACCTCGCTGGCACCGGGCTCGCGCGTGGTCACCGAATATCTGAGCAAGGCGAAGCTCCTGCCCTACCTCGAGCAGCTCGGTTTCAACGTCGCCGCCTATGGCTGCACGACGTGCATCGGCAATGCCGGACCGCTCGCGCCGGACATCGAGGAGACCGTCGTCGCAAACGATCTGGTCTGCGCGACGGTGCTGTCCGGCAACCGCAATTTCGAAGCGCGTATTCACCCGAACATCCGCGCCAATTTTCTGGCGAGTCCGCCGCTGGTTGTCGCTTATGCGCTTGCCGGCACGATGCTCAGGGATTTAAAGACCGAGCCGCTCGGCACCGCCAAGAATGGCAAACCGGTATATCTGAAGGACATCTGGCCGAAGCACGCCGAAATCGCAAAGCTGATGAAATTCGCGATGAACCCCAGGACTTTCCGGCGTCTGTACAAGAATCCCGGCAAGAACAATCCATTGTGGAAAAAAGTGCCGGCGGCGGCGGGACAGGCCTATGACTGGCCGAGCTCGACTTACATCGCCGAGCCGCCGTTCTTCCGGCATTTCGGCATGCAATCGGACCGTATCAGCGAGATCAGGAATGCGCGCGTACTCGGCATTTTCGGCGACTCGGTGACAACCGACCACATCAGCCCCGCCGGCTCGATCAAACCCTCTTCACCCGCCGGCCGGTGGCTGCAGGAGCACGGCGTGACCGTCGCCGATTTCAACAGCTACGGCGCGCGCCGCGGCAATCATGAAATCATGATGCGCGGCACTTTTGCCAACGTGCGCATCAGGAACCTGATGCTGCCAGCACAGCCGGATGGTTCACGTATCGAGGGTGGTATTACGATCCTGCAACCCGACGGCGCGCAGATGCCGATCTACGACGCGGCGATGGAATACCTCAAGCGCAATGTACCGACCGTGGTGTTCGCCGGCGAGGAATACGGCACCGGCAGCTCGCGCGACTGGGCGGCGAAAGGCACGCAATTGCTTGGCGTCAAAGCGGTGATCGCGAAGAGCTTCGAGCGCATTCACCGCAGCAACCTCGTCGGCATGGGCGTACTACCGTGCCAGTTCAAGGACGATACCAGCGCGCAGTCGCTCGGGCTCGATGGCAGCGAGATAATCGATGTCATCGGTTTTTCGGCGGGCATCCGGCCGCAGATGGAAGTGACGCTCGTGATCCACCGCAGGGATGGCGCCGCGCAAAGCGTGCCGTTGCTGCTGCGTATCGACACGCCGATCGAAGCGGATTACTACCTGAACGGCGGGATCCTGCCGTTCGTGCTGCGGGAACTGCTGGCCGCCTGAGGTCGTCGAAAAAAAGTGAAAGGTTGCGGCGCGGTACGCGACCCATAAGCACTTTCGCTTCAAGGAGAAATCCGATGCCCGACAAGATCACCAAGACCGCCGCTGAATGGAAACAGGAACTGTCGCCGGAACAATACCGCATCACGCGCGAGAAAGGCACCGAACGCGCGTTTACCGGCGAATACTGGGACAACCACGAACAAGGCATCTATCGCTGCGTGTGCTGCGGCGCCGAATTGTTCCGTTCCGACCACAAATTCGATTCCGGCAGCGGCTGGCCGAGTTTCTGGCAGCCGGCCGCTGAAAAAAATGTGCAGACGGCGGCGGATGACAGCCATTTCATGCACCGCACCGAGGTGTTGTGCGGCCGCTGCGACGCCCACCTCGGCCACGTGTTCAAGGACGGGCCGCAGCCGACCGGGCTGCGCTATTGCATCAATTCGGCGGCGCTCAAGCTGAGTAAAAGCGGGTGAGATTCCCCGCTTTGCCCGTGGCCGTGGACAGCGCGGTGCGAAACGGTCGATAATAGCGCCCTTTTGAACGCGCCCATCGGCCGTTATCCAGATGAAATTCCTGTTCGACCTGTTTCCGGTCATCCTGTTTTTCGCCGCCTATAGCTGGACCAAAAACATCTACGCAGCCACCGCCATCAGCATCGCCGCCACGGTGGGACAGGTTGCGTACGTCTGGCTCAGACATCGCAAGGTCGACAACATGTTATGGGTCAGCCTGATGGTGATCGTTCTGATGGGCGGCCTGACGCTCGCGTTTCACGACAAGCGCTTCATCATGTGGAAACCAACCGTCCTCTACTGGCTGTTCGCGGGCGGGCTTCTGGTATCCATGTCCGCGTTCAAGAAAAACCTGATCAAGAACATGCTGGGCGCGCAGCTCGAACTGCCCGAAACAATATGGAACAAATTGAACTGGGGCTGGATCGCATTCTTCGCCCTGATGGGCGTCCTGAATCTTTACGTCGCGTACAACTTTGCCGAAGCCACCTGGGTGAAGTTCAAGCTGTTCGGCGGCATGGGCCTGATGTTCGTATTCGTCCTGCTGCAGGCGCTCGTGTTGTCGAAATATATCGACGCCGGGGAGCGCAAATAATGTTCTACGCAATCGTTTGCACCGACGTTCCGGACAGTCTCGGCAAACGTCTGCCGGCGCGTTCCGCGCATCTGGCGCGCCTCGCCGATCTGCAGAACGAGGGCAGATTGCTGCTGGCCGGACCGTTTCCGGCGGTCGACGGCACCGACCCCGGTCCCGCCGGTTTCAGCGGCAGCCTGATCGTCGCCGAGTTCGATTCGCTCGAAGCGGCGAACGCGTGGGCGAACGCCGACCCGTACGTCAACGCCGGGGTGTTTGTGAACGTTACGGTGAAACCCTTCAGGAAAGTGCTGCCAACATGAATATTGCCGAACGCATCGAACAAAAACTTGCAGCGCTTACACCCGCGCGGATTGATCTGCACGACGAGAGCAGCGCGCATGCCGGTCACGCCGGCGCAGCGCATGGCGGTGGTCATTACCGGCTGACCATCGTCTCGAACCAGTTCGCCGGCAAACCCACGCAAGTGCGGCATCGCATGGTATATTCCGCCCTCGGCGACATGCTGCAACGCGAAATTCACGCGCTTTCGATTAAGGCTTATACTCCCGACGAAATTAAAACCTGATCCGTCTCATAACCAAGGAACTGTCATGCAAATAGTCAAAGCTTCACCTGTTTCAATGCTGGCGTTGGCCGGTATTCTTGCCGCAGCCGCTTTTGGTGCGCAGGCCGCTGATACCACAGTAAATGGCCAACTTATTCCACAGAGCCGCTTCGACCTTCTTGCCAGGCAGGCAACGTCGCATGGACAACAGCAGGATACGCCAGAGCTCAGAAAAGCGATACGCGACCGATTGATCGATTTTGAAGTCGTCTCCCAGGAGGCGGTAAGCAAGGGGCTCGACAAGAATCCGGATATTGCCGCCAGGCTCGACATGCAGCGTCAACAGGCACTGGTGGACGCCTATGCACAGGACTACATCAAGAACCATCCGATCAGTGAAGATGCGCTGAAACAGGAGTACGAACGCATCAAGGCGGGACTGGCCAATCAAAAAGAGTACAAGGTCCGGCATATCCTTTCAAAAACCGAAGAGGACGCGAAAAAAATCATCGAACAGCTGAAGAGCGGCAAGGGCTTTGAAAAACTTGCCAAGGAAAAATCCACGGATGCCGGCACCAAGGCCCAGGGTGGCTATCTCGGCGACTGGCTGCCGGAAAACGCCCCCCCCAGCCAGGTGCCCGCCGCATTCACCGATGCGGTGAAAAAACTCAAGAAGGGTGAATATACCCAGACGCCGGTGCAGACTCCGTTCGGCTGGCATGTCATTCGTGTCGACGATGTACGGCCGGTGACGGTGCCGAGCTACGACGCGATCAAGGCACAGCTGCAGCAGGGCCTGCAAAATGCCGGGCTCAGAAAAGCGGTCGACGACCTGCGCGCGAAGGCCAAGATCGAATAACAAGGAATTACATAAGTCCGACTAACGGCGCACTGCGGTGCGCCGTTTTTTTTGGTATATCAGCCGACCCAGCACCGCGCGTTGTGGAACAAGCACATCCAAGGACTGTCTTCGCTCCACTCAGCAGGATGCCATGAGTTCTGGATGGTGCGGAATACGCGCTCGGGGTGCGGCATCAGCACGGTGAAGCGGCCGTCGGTCGTGGTCAGGCCGGTAATGCCTTGCGGCGAGCCGTTCGGGTTGTACGGGTAAGTTTCTGTTAACGTGCCGCGATTGTCAGCAAAGCGCAGCGCGACGTACGGCCGTGCCGCCGCAAGCTGTTGTGCGCCGGTAAACTCAGCATAGCCTTCGCCGTGCGACACCACGACCGGCAAACGGCTGCCCGCCATGCCGTCGAAGAACAGCGACGGCGACGGCGGCACTTCGACCATCACGAAGCGCGCCTCGAACTGCTCCGATTTGTTGCGCACGAAATGCGGCCAGTGCGCAGAACCCGGAATGATTTCGTGCAAGTCGCTCATCATCTGACAGCCATTGCAAACGCCAAGCGCAAAGGTGTCGCTGCGCCTGAAGAAGGCTTCGAATTCGTCGCGCGCGCGTGCGTTGAACAGGATGGATTTCGCCCAGCCCTCGCCAGCGCCGAGCACGTCGCCGTAGGAAAATCCGCCGCACGCGGCGAATCCCTTGAAATCCGCAAGCCCGATGCGTCCGGCGATGATGTCGCTCATGTGCACGTCGATCGCATCGAACGCGGCGCGGTCGAACGCCGCCGCCATCTCGATCTGACCGTTGACGCCCTGCTCGCGCAGAATCGCGATACGGGGCCGCGTGGTGTTAACAAAGGGCGCGGCAATGTCTTCGCCTGGATCGAACGTAAGATGCGGCGAGATACCCGGATCGCTGCTGTCGATAATGCGATCGTATTCCTGCTGCGCGCATTCCGGGTTGTCGCGCAGCTTCTGCATCCGACAGCTCGTTTCCGACCAAGCGCGATGCAATTCAATGCGCGGCAGCGCCAGCAGTTGCCGGCTGCCGGCACGAATCACGATCTGACCGGACGCCGTAACGCGACCCGCCACGCGACCCGCCGTTCCAAGCCCCGCCTGCCTCAGCATGTCCAGCACTGCCACAGTGTCGTTGCGGTTGACCTGCAGCACGGCACCCAGCTCTTCGTTGAACAGGATTTCGATCGCGCGCGCGCTTTCCTGATCGCCGAGATCGAGCTCAACGCTGCAGCGGCCGGCGAACGCCATTTCACAGATCGTCGTGAACAAACCGCCATCGGAACGGTCGTGGTAGGCAAGAATCAGATGTTCACGATTGAGCTTCTGTATCACGCCGAAGAAAGCGCGCAATGTTTCCGGCCGCTCGACATCGGGGGGCCTATCACCGGTCTGGCTGTACACCTGTGCCAGTGCCGAACCACCCAGCCGGCGCTTGCCGAAGCCGAGGTCGATCAATATCAAATCCGTATCGCCGCAGTCAGTGCGCAGTTGCGGCGTCAATGTCTTGCGCGCGTCGGGCACCGGCGCAAAAGCCGAAACAATCAACGACACCGGCGCGGTCACTTCCTTGCCTGCATTTCCGTCAAACCACGTCGTCTTCATCGACATCGAATCCTTGCCGACCGGAATGCTGATCCCGAGCTGCGGACACAGTTCCATCGCGACCGCACGCACCGTATCGTAGAGAGCGGCGTCCTCGCCCGGATGGCCGGCCGCCGCCATCCAGTTCGCGGAAAGCTTGATGTCGCCGATATCTTCAATCGACGCCGCGGCGATGTTGGTAATCGCCTCGCCGACCGCCATGCGTCCCGATGCGGGGGCATCGATCACCGCGAGCGGCGTGCGCTCGCCCATCGCCATCGCTTCACCGCGATATTCGCGCAAGCCGGACAGCGTGACCGCAACATCGGCGACCGGCACCTGCCATGGGCCGACCATCTGGTCGCGCGCGGTCATGCCGCCGACCGTGCGGTCGCCGATCGTGATCAGGAAAGTCTTGTCGGCGACTGCCGGCAAACGCAGTACCCGCAAACAGGCTTCTTTCAAATCGATGCCGGTAACGTCGAGTGGCGGCAAATCAATCGCGCGATGCCGAACGTTACGCAACATTTTCGGCGGCTTGCCGAGCAATACCGCGAGTTCCATGTCGATCGGCGTATTGCCGAATGCCGGATCGGCGACGACGAGCTGGCGATCGTCGGTCGCATTGCCGACGACGGCGAAGGGACAGCGCTCGCGTTCGCAGATATTTTGGAACATCGCGAGCCTCTCCGGCGCGATTGCGAGCACGTAGCGTTCCTGCGCCTCGTTGCACCAGATCTGCAGCGGCGACATGCCGGGTTCTTCGCTCGGAATTTTGCGCAGATCAAAATGGCCGCCGCGCTGCGCCGCATCTACCATCTCCGGCAATGCGTTCGACAATCCGCCGGCGCCGACATCGTGGATCGACAGAATGGGGTTGTCGGCACCGAGCGCCCAGCAGCGGTCGATGACTTCCTGCGCGCGGCGCTGCATTTCGGCGTTGCCGCGTTGCACCGAATCGAAATCGAGAGCCTCGATGTTGCTGCCGGTCTGCATGCTCGACGCCGCGCCGCCGCCGAGGCCGATCAACATGCCGGGCCCGCCCAATTGAACCAGCAGCGTGGCGGCGGCGAAGTCCTGCTTGTACGCGTGCCGCGCCGAGATGTTGCCGATGCCGCCGGCGATCATGATCGGCTTGTGATAGCCGCGCATCTCTCCTGCGACTGCTTGTTCATAAGTGCGAAAATATCCACACAGATTGGGACGCCCGAATTCGTTGTTGAACGCGGCGCCGCCGATCGGCCCGTCGAGCATGATCTGCAATGCGGAAGCAATGCGGCGCGGCCGGCCATAGCCGCTGGCTTCCCACGGCTGGAGGAAACCCGGGATTTCCAGATTGGATACGGTAAAACCGGCAAGGCCTGCTTTCGGCTTCGCGCCGCGGCCGGTCGCGCCTTCGTCGCGGATTTCACCACCGACGCCGGTCGCCGCCCCCGGAAACGGCGCGATCGCGGTCGGATGGTTGTGGGTCTCGACCTTCATCAGGATATGCATGTCGTCTTCGAAATAGCGGTAGCCACCGGCCGCCGCCGGGTAAAACCGCGCGCCGTGCGCACCTTCGATAATCGCCGCATTATCCGCATAAGCGACAATTGTGCCGTGCGGGTTTTTCTCATGGGTATGGCGAATCATCGCGAACAACGATTTGCTCTGCGGTTCCCCATCGATGATCCAATCCGCGTTGAAAATCTTGTGCCGGCAATGTTCGGAGTTCGCCTGCGCGAACATCATCAGTTCGACGTCGGTCGGATTGCGCTTAAGCCGCGAGAAGTTGCGCCACAGGTAATCGATTTCGTCTTCCGACAGCGCGAGCCCCATCTCGCAATTGGCTTTCTGAAGGGCCCCCACACCGTCGCTCAAGATATCGATGGTCTCCAACGGTTGCGCCGGATAGTGGCGGAATAATTGCTCCGCGGCTTCAAACGTGTCGAGCACGGTCTCGGTCATGCGATCGTGGATCAACGGCAGCGCCGCATTGATGTCCGGATCTCCGGCGAAGTAATAGGCGATGCCGCGCTCGATGCGCTCGACGGCGGACAGCCCGCAATGACGCGCGATGTCGGTCGCTTTCGTCGACCACGGCGAAATGGTGCCGAGACGCGGCACCACCAGTAGCAGCCTGCCCTCCTTGATCGAGGCATTTGCGGCAGGGCCGTAAGTCAGAATGCGTTCGAGGATCGCGGTTTCGCGCGCATCAAGCGCGCGCGTAGCGCTTATGAAATGCCAAAATTCCGCACTGATGGGGGAAGACGCGGGATCGGCCTCGCGCAAAGCCTGCTTGAGTTTGTTGAGGCGGAATTCGGAAAGGGCGTTGCGCCCACGCAGGCTGAAAAGCTGGGGCATGAAATCAGCGCGATCTTGTAAAACCGGATTTTACCCGAATCCGCCTACGGGCGTTGTAAACTAGCCCGCACTATGACTTTTTCATCCGCCACTTCCGTCCCGGTCTATCGCACCGCCGAAATTCGCGCGGTCGAAACCAAGACCGGGCCGGGACTGATGGAACGCGCCGGCCTGGCCGCCGCGCAAATTGCACGCAACTTAAACGGCGACCGCGGACACGGCGTGCTGGTCGTCGCCGGCCCCGGCAACAACGGCGGCGATGCCTTCGTCGTCGCGCGTCATCTCAAAGCGTGGTGGAACAAGGTGGACGTCGTGTTTGCCGGTGACGCGGAAAAACTGTCCGCGGAGGCCGTGGCCGCATTCGCCGCATGGCGTGACCGCGGCGGCACCGTGCTGGACACGATTCCATCCGACCGGCAATGGGATCTGGTGATCGACGGCCTGTTTGGGACCGGCCTGCGGCGCGAGTTGAGCGGAGAATTTTCCGCGCTCGTGCACTCCATCAATGACATCGATGCGCCGGTGCTGGCACTCGATGTGCCGAGCGGACTCGACGCCGATACCGGCCGCGTGCTCGGCTGCGCGGTGCGCGCCGATCATACCGCGACGTTTATCGCGCTCAAACCCGGCCTGCTTACGCTCGATGGTCCGGACTATTGCGGACAAATCCATTTATGCCCGCTCGATATTGATGCGCCGACTCTGTGCGAACCACGCGGCGCGGCCATCGGCAGCGGCATTATCGGCGCCGCACTGCCCGCGCGCCGCGCCAACAGCCACAAGGGTGATTATGGCAGCGTCGGCATCATCGGCGGCGCACCCGGCATGACCGGTGCGGCGCTGCTCGCCGCGCGCGCCGCGCTCAAACTCGGCGCCGGTCGTATCTATGTCGGGCTGCTGGACGGCAACGCTCCGGCGTACGATCCGCTGCAACCGGAATTGATGCTGCGCCCGCTGTATGAACTATTGAAGCTGCCGTTGAGTTGCATCGCAGTCGGTCCCGGGCTCGGTCAATCGCCGGATGCTTATTATGCGGTCAAGGCGGCGCTGCAAACTGCATTGCCGGTGGTTGTCGATGCCGATGCATTGAACCTGATTGCCGCCGAACCGACGTTTCAACGGATCGTCAGTCAGCGCACGTCGCCGACCTTGTTGACGCCGCACCCCGCCGAGGCGGCACGGTTGCTCGGCTGCACCACTGCCGAAATCCAAGCCGACCGCGTGAAAGCGGCGTGCGAGATCGCGACGCGTTACCGTGCTTATACGGTACTCAAAGGCAACGGCAGCGTGTGCGCACTGCCGGATGGCAAGTGGTTCATCAATACGAGCGGCAACCCGGGCATGGCCAGCGCCGGCATGGGTGACGTATTGACCGGCATCATCGCGGCGCTGCTGGCACAGAACGCCACAACCAAACACGCGCTGTTGGCCGGAGTACACCTGCATGGCGCCGCGGCTGATGAACTGGCCGCCACCACCGGCGGTCCGGTCGGCATTACCGCCAGTGAGATAACACCCACTGCGTGCGCGTTGTGGAACCGCGCACGAAAAGAACGGCATTGATACTGCCGCCCCAAGACGCTACAATCAAGTCGTCATACGGGAGATGGCATGCCTCCTGTCCCAACCGCCCGCAGGGTTCAGTGGGCTGATGATGCCTACACGATGCACCGAATCACGGTGAGAGTGTAGGCATTTTTATGTACCTCTCGCATGCGTTTCGGGACCGCTTCATAACGAATTGCGAGAGGTAATGATGAGTTTTATGAGTTGGTGCGCGGTCGGCGGCGGGGCCGCTTTTGGCGCCTGGCTGCGCTGGGGTCTGGGCATCCTGCTTAATCCGGTCTTTCCCACTGTGCCGCTGGGCACGCTTGCATCGAATCTGATCGCCGGTTTCCTGATGGGGGTCACGATGGAGTTGATCACCCGCAACGCCGCAATGACTCCCGAAATGCGGTTGTTGATGACCACCGGCTTTCTCGGTGGCTTGTCGACGTTTTCCACCTTCTCCGCCGAAATCGTCACCTTGTTTTCCCATAAGGAGTATTGGTGGGGCGCGCTTGCCGTCTCCGCACATGTCATTGGTTCGCTTGTGCTGACGGTGCTGGGAATTTATGTGATTCGGTTATTTTTTCCGCTGGAGGCCGTATGAAAGGCAGTTATATCAGGTTTTATATGCACGAGAACCGCAAGCATGGACATATCCTGCTTTATGAATGGCTGCTCGAGGAAGCGAAAAATAATGGCATTCATGGCGGCTCCGCGTTCCGCGCGATTGCCGGTTTCGGTCGCCACGGAAAAATCCATGAACAACATTTCTTCGAACTGGCCGGCGATCTGACGGTGCAAGTCGATTTTCTTGTCAGTGATGAAGATGCGAATAGATTGATTGATCTGTTTCGGCGGGAAAATATTCACATCGTGTTTGCCAGGCTAGAAGCCGAGATTGGCGTTGTTGGCGGCGATAAATAATTAAATCGTACCGGAGGACGACATGACCGAAGTCTGGACACTCGCCGCCCTGTGGCTGGGATTGGCACTGATTGCCACATTGCTTGCGATCTGGTTCAAGGTCGCCACCGCGCTTTCCGAGATCGTGGTCGGCATCGTCGCTCAACTTATCATCGGTGCATTGATCGGCAGCGCCGTACTCGGGACGGATCAAGGTTGGATCAAGTTCTTATCAGGGACCGGAGCGATCGTGCTCACCTTTCTTGCCGGGGCCGAGCTTGACCCGGTCGTATTCAAAACCAAGTGGAAAGAGGCGACGTCCATCGGACTGATCGGATTTTTTGCGCCGTTTTTTGGCTGCGCCGCCGTTGCCTACTACCTGTTGCATTGGGGCAAGGATGCGAGCTGGCTGGCGGGAGTCGCTCTTTCCACAACGTCCGTGGCCGTCGTTTATGCCGTCATGCTGGAGTTCGGCTTAAACAAGACCAACTATGGCAAAACCGTTCTCGCCGCTTGTTTCATCAATGATCTGGGTACCGTGTTGGCTCTCGGATTTATTTTTGCCCCATTTTCCTACAAAACATTGATCTTTGCGGTCGTCGGCATTTTGGTTTTTGCGATTCTTCCCTGGCTCACCCCGCGCTTTTTCAAGCGCTATGGCAGACGCCCCTCGGAACTCGAAGCGAAATATTTGCTGCTCACTCTGTTCGGCATGGGTGCACTGGCGGCTTGGGCGGATAGCGAACCGGTACTTCCCGCCTACATCATCGGCATGGTGCTCGCCGGCACGGTTGGCAAGGATCATGCGCTGATCCGGCGGCTGCGCACGCTGACGTTCGGCTTGCTGACGCCGTTTTATTTCATTCGCGCGGGTTCATTCGTATCCATTCCTGCTCTGATCGCCGGGTTCGGTGAATTTCTACTTCTGCTCATTGCCAAAATGGTGACTAAGTTCGTGGGCGTCTTCCCGGTGACCAAAATTTACAAGTCGCCGCGCAAGGAAGCTATGTATACAACGTTGTTGATGTCCACTGGACTCACTTTTGGCAGTATTTCCGCATTGTTTGGTTTAAGCCACCACATTATCGATCAAACTCAGTATTCGCTGTTGATCATCACCGTCGTTGCCAGCGCAGTAGTCCCGACTTTGATTGCCAACGCCTTTTTTCTGCCGTACCACTTGCTGACACCGAGAATGGCCGAACTCGCGGAAACCATACCGCCGGTCAAGCCAGAAGAACAGGAAGAAATTTGACCAAAGACGCGTACTCAATGCATGGCAGAACTCCAACAAATCTGCGCGACTTGTTTTTGGCTGATCCCGCTGGCGGCGGAGGCTTGCCCTTACTGCGGCGCTGATTTGGAGGTGCTTTCAGCGCGCGATTATTCGGAAAAACTGATTTCCGCCCTGTGTCACCCGATTTCAGAAGTCAGAATGCGTGCCATCATTGCCCTTGGTTGGCGCAAAGAAGAATATGCCGCGCAACCATTACTAACGCTTGCGCTCAAACATCCGGTGGATATTGTGGAAGGAATAGCTGTGGCAGAATGCCTGGAAAAATTGGGCGCCGACGGCGAAGCAGCGCTTGTTAAACTCGCGGAGCAACACCCTGCCCACACGGTGCGAGAAACTGCGGCGGCCGCGCTTCACAAAAGAAAAATAAAAAACGAACGGCTGTAAAAAGGATACGACCTGCTCAAGAAAATTTTTAATCTGCCCCGTACGATTTGGCTGCTCGGCCTGATAAGCCTCGCAACGACACCGCCAGCGATCGCCAATAATGCATATAAAACGGCTTGAAAAGATAAGTCATGAATTCCGCCGGTCAATCAACCAATGCTGTTCACAAGGCACGCTGGCTCAATCGTACCGTGCTCGGTATCGGGTTGGCCTCGCTTTTCAGCGACTGGTCGCACGAAATTGCAACGGCGGTCATGCCCGCGTTCCTGGCGACGATGGGCGCGGCGGCGGCGTGGCTCGGCTTGATCGAGGGCGTGGCTGACGGCCTTTCGAGTTTTGCCAAGATGGCGTCCGGCTTTTACACGGACAAACTGCGGCAGCGGAAACCGATCGCCGTCATCGGTTATCTGGCCACCGCGTTAGGCACGGCGTCATTCGGTCTGGCGACAGCGGCATGGCACGTTTTGATTTCACGGGCGTTCGCGTGGCTCGGACGCGGCGTCCGCACGCCGGTGCGCAAGGCACTGCTGGCCGCCGCGGTGACAAAAGAAACCTATGGCCGTGCGTTCGGCTTCGAGCGCATGATGGATACGCTCGGCGCGATTGTCGGACCCGCGAGCGCGTTCGTTCTGCTCGAAGTCCTGAATCATCACTACCCGATGCTGTTTGCCTTGACGCTTATCCCCGGCCTCACCGCCGCCGGTCTGATTGCCTTTCTGGTCAGGGAAAAAGACCGCGCTCCGGTGCCGCACATTTCGTTCGGGCAAAGATTGCGTTTGCTGCCGCCGGTCTATCGAAAAATGCTGCTGGGGGTGGGACTGTTCGGCATGGGCGCATTCGCTCACACGCTTCTCATCCTGCTGGCGACGGAAAAACTGACGCTGACGCTGGGCGCGCCCAAAGCGGCGAGCATCGCAGTCGCGCTTTACGTTCTGCACAACGTCTTTTACGCCTCGTTCGCATTCATCGGCGGCTGGCTCGGCGATCATTTCCCGAAAAACCGTTTGCTGGCCATTGGCTATTCGATGTCCGCCGTCATGTCACTCTGCATCATTTTCCTGCCGGCGGACATCGGCACACTCGCGCTGATTTTTATTCTGGGCGGAACGAACGTGGCGCTTGAAGAAACACTGGAGGATTCGCTTTGCGCGGAACTCGTGACCGAAGAACATCACGGCGTTGCATTCGGCACGCTGGCCACCGTCAACGGCATCGGAGATTTCTTTTCCAGCATCGTCGTGGGCGCGTTGTGGACCGCGTTCGGCACCACCATCGCCTTCGGCTACAGCGCGGTATTGTCCTCCATCGGCGCGCTGTTGATCTTCAGAATCCGGCCGGCGCCCGGATAAGCGTGACCGCAGGTCACCCCTATCTTCCCTCATCGCAGCGACTGATCTTCCTGTAGAATCCGGTTTTTTTCGCAACCCAGTCAATGCTCGATGTCACCGGTCTCGAATGCGCGCGCGGCGAGCGCACGCTGTTCCGCGACCTCAATTTCTCGCTGCCGGCCGGCACGCTGTTCGAGTTGCGCGGTGAAAACGGCAGCGGCAAGACCACGCTGCTGCGCGCCATCTGCGGACTATTGAGCCCGATCGCCGGCGAAATCCGCTGGCAGGGCAAGAATATCAAAACGCTCGGCGATGAGTACCGCGCCCATCTCGGTTATCTCGGCCATCTGAACGGACTCAAGGACGAACTGTCGGCGCTCGAAAACGTGGCGCTGACCGCGCCGCTGTCCGGCATCACCGCCGACCCACGCGCGATCGAAGACATGCTGCGGCGATTCGGTCTGGCGCGCTGCCTGCATCTGCCGTGCAAAGCGCTGTCGCAGGGACAGAAACGGCGCGCGGCGCTCGCGCGCATCGCGCTCGGCACCCACCATGCGCTGTGGCTGCTCGACGAACCGTTCGCTGCACTCGACGCCGCCGCGATCACCTTTCTGCAATCGCAAATCGAGCGGCAACTTGCGAACGGCGGCATCGTGATGCTGACCACGCACCAGGACGTGCCGATTTCCGCTCCGCACCGGCAACGCATCGAGCTCGGTATATGAACTCGGCCCTGACCGCCTTCCGTTACGTGATCGCACGCGACCTGCTGCTCGCGATGCGCCGCAAAGCCGATGTATTGACCACGCTGTTCTTCTTCGTGATCGCGGTCAGCCTGTTTCCGCTCGGCATCGGCCCCGACACCGAGTTGTTGCGCAAGATCGCGCCCGGCATCGTCTGGGTCGCGGCGCTGCTGGCGGCGATGCTGTCGCTCGGCCGCATGTTCGCCGACGACCACCGCGACGGCACCCTCGAGCAGATGATGCTCGCGCCACAGCCGCTGGGCCTGATGGTCGGTGCCAAAATCATCGCGCACTGGCTGCTGTCCGGCCTGCCGCTGGTGCTGATCGCGCCGCTGCTCGGGTTACAATTCGGCCTCGGCGGCGATGCCTTGCTGATCCTGGTGGCTTCACTGCTGCTGGGCACGCCGGTGCTGAGCCTGATCGGCGCCATCGGCGCCGCGCTCACGCTGGGCGTGCGCGGCGGCGGCGTGCTGGTCTCGCTGCTGGTGCTGCCGCTGTTCATTCCGGTGCTGATCTTCGGCGCCGGCGCGGTCGAAGCCAGCGTGACCGGGCTCGGCCCCGCGGCGCATTTGTCGCTGCTCGGCGCGATCCTGCTGGTCGCGTTGTTTTTCGCGCCGTGGGCGACGGCACTCGCGCTGCGCATCGCAGTCGAATAACGGGCGCGCGACAAGGTTACAGATTGACAGGACGATAACGATGGCAGGCATCAACTGGTTCAAATACTCGTCGCCGCAGACCTTCTATCCGCTGGCCGGCAAAATGGCGCCGTGGTTCTATGCCGCGGCCGTCGTACTTGCCGTAACCGGTCTCTACATTTCATTTTTTGTCGCGCCGACCGATGCCACGCAGGGGGAAGTCTACCGCGTCATCTTCATCCACGTCGGAGCGGCGTGGATGTCGATGTTCATTTACGTTGTAATGGCGTTCTGGGCCGCGATCGGTCTCTCCTTCAATGCGCGGCTGTCTTCGATGATGGCGTCGGCGCTGGCGCCGACCGGCGCGCTGATGGCCTTCATCGCGCTGTGGACCGGCTCGTTCTGGGGCAAACCGACCTGGGGTACCTGGTGGGTATGGGACGCGCGGCTGACCTCGGAATTGATATTGCTGTTCCTCTATATCGGCTTCCTGTCGCTGCAGGCGGCCATCGAGGACCCGCGCCGCGCCGACAGAGCGGGCGCGGTGATTGCGCTGGTCGGCGTGATCAACGTGCCGATCATCTATTTTTCGGTGCAATGGTGGAGCACCCTGCACCAGGGCGCGTCGGTCAGCATGACCGCCAACCAGCACATGGCGGCGACCATGCTGTGGGGCATGCTGATCATGGCGCTCGCTTTCTGGATGTACAGCATCGCCGCCGCGCTGACGCGCGTGCGCAGCATCATCCTCGAACGCGAACGCAACGCTGACTGGGTGCGCGCGTTACCGGAGGTTCAATCACGGGAGCTGCAAACATGAACTGGGGAAGCTGGTCGGCGTTCTGGGACATGGGCGGACGCGCCTTCTACGTGTGGGGCGCGTACGGCGTGACTGCCGTTTGCATCGTGCTGGAAATCGCGGCGCTAAGGGCGCGCCGGCGCAAGGCGCGGCTCGATCTCAAGCGGCGCATCGCCGCCGAAAAATCCTAGAACCGGGTTACGACTGCTGCTGGAGTTTCCTGACCATCGGCAGAATATTCTTCTCCCACGCTTCCGGCGTGATCGCGCCGATCTGCTTGTAGCGGATGATGCCCTGCTTGTCGATCAGGAAAGTCTCGGGCACGCCGTAAACGCCATAATCGATACCGACCTGCCCTTCCTTGTCGACTGCGCTCAGCACGAAAGGATTGCCGAACTGTTCGAGCCACTTGATGGCCTCCGCCGGCTCATCCTTGTAATCGAGCCCATAGATCGGCACCACGTTCTGGCGTGCGTACTCGACCAGCAGCGGCTGCTCGTCGCGGCACGACTCGCACCACGACGCCCACACGTTGAGCAGCCAGACCTTGCCGCGCATGTCCTGCGACGACAGCATCTGGTCCGGCCGATGCAATTGCCGCAACTGAAACGCCGGCGCCGGCTTGTCGATCAGCGGCGACGGTATCTCGCGCGGGTCGCGGTACAGGCCGACATAAAGAAACGCCACCAGCAATACGAAGATACCGAGCGGAACCAGATATTTGACCATGATGAGTGCCGCGGCGACGAGCCGCGCGAGGTTAATTGATGACGACCGTCTTTTGCGCTTTTTGCGCCTGCTCGATCGCGTGCTTGGCGTCGGGCGGCATGTAATTTTCGTCATGCTTGGCGAGTACCTCGCTGGCGTGGAACACGCCGTCCGGCCCGAGACTGCCCTGCGCGACCACGCCCTTGCCTTCCTTGAACAGGTCGGGCAGCACACCCGTATAGTCAACCGGCACCGCGTGGACGGTATCGGTCACGACGAAATTTATCGTCAGAGTATCGCCCACGCGCTTGATGCTGCCTTTCTCGACCATGCCGCCAATGCGGAACGCCCGCCCCTGCGGCGCTTCTTTCGCATACACCTGGCTCGGGCTGAAAAAGAACACCATGTTGCTGCGGAATGCCTTGAACACCAGCCCGGAACCAATGCTGAGCACGGCGAGGCCGGCAATGATAATTGCGATACGTTTATGGCGTGGCTTCATGACTTCGTTTTTCCTCCCCTGCTGTCCCAACAGAGACCGCAAAATACGGGGGCAAGTTCCTAAAAAAGGGCGGATTCTACCCGAATCATGGGGTAAGAGCCAACACACTCATGACTTAAACCACTCTTAAACCCACTTGACGACAAAACCTCTGGAAGTCATTTATGATAAATGATATGTGGTATCTACTCATAGTTGGCCTTCATTCTTGATCCAGTATCACACAACATGCAAGATCAGTCTGCCTTACACACACTGGTTATCAACTCACTAGAAGAGCAGATTGCCGTGATTGACCAAGAGGGCACCATTATTGATGTCAATCTTGCTTGGATCAACTTCGGGAACGAAAACGGGCTTTCTTTCAAGTATGGTTGGGTAGGCCGCAACTATCTCAAAGTCCTGTCTGCCTCTTCCGCTAGCGGAGATAGCCTTGCTGGTGAAGCGGGACAAGGTATTCTGGAGGTCGTGAGCGGTAAGCGCGCTTCTTTCTATTTTGAATATCCCTGCCACAGCCCGGATGAGAAACGCTGGTTTATGATGCGTGTTACCCGCCTGAAAGATGATTCAAGGAGCTTGTTTGTAATCTCCCATCAAGACATCACGGCGCGTAAATTGGCCGAAGAAAAGGCCGAACACTTGGCCATGCACGACCCACTTACCGGGTTGGCCAATCGCCGGTATTTCAATCTGTTTGTGAACAGAGAAATGCGAAGGAGCATTCGCAACCGATCGGCGATCAGTCTCATTGCGGTCGATGTCGATCACTTCAAGGACTACAACGACGAATTTGGGCATCTCGCCGGGGATCAATGCTTGACCAACGTTGGCCAGGCTCTGCTATCGTTTTCTCGCAGACCCGGCAATCTTGCGGCACGTCTTGGCGGCGACGAGTTCGCTTTGCTTTTGGGAGACACCGACTTCGTGGAATCGCAAAAAATTGCAGAGGTGATCCTAGAAACAATCAACGATCTCAGGATGGTTTTTGGTGAATCAAGACAGGTAACCGTGAGCGTGGGCGTGGCATCTTTAATCCCCCACGAGCAACAGAATGAGGATTTCTTGCTTGAAGAAGCGGACAAAGCGCTGTACCGAGCGAAATTGGCGGGACGAAATCGGATAGTACACACCCAGCCTAGCACCAAGCATGCCTAACCCTTCAATCCACCGGACTGCAAGCTCGGGCCGGTAATTTCCAGCGTTAGCCGCAATTCAAATCAGTACTTCGCCTGCGCGCGATAAATGTAGCTGGTCAATTCGGCCTGCTGCGCGCCCATGCGGTGCAGCAGGCCATGCACGACGCGGAAAATCGCGCGCATCACGCGATAGACTATCCACGGTTCGCTTTCGAGCAGGGATTCAAGCCGCTCACGCTCCAGACTGAAGGTGCGCGTCGCGCCCATCGCGCGCAGCGCCGCGTAGTGCGGCTTGTCATCCATGAAGGCGAGTTCGCCGACCAGATCGCCACGGGTCAGCATGTAAAGGTTGATCCATTCCTTGGCCGCCTGGTTGTACTTGGAGACCGCGATCGCACCGTTGACGATCACCTGCAAACGATTGTCGGTCTTGCCCTCGCCGACGATGACTTCGCCATCGGCGAAATCATGCACCGTAATTACGTCGGCCAGCACGTTGCACTGGTCGCCGGTCAATTCGACGGCGAGCACCGAGTTACGCAGCATTTCCGCTTTTTCTGATTTGGATATTTCCGCCACAATTCCTCCGACCGGTTCGATGATCCACACTACTCCCGCCCACCCGCGTGAAACAGACCATTGCCTGTTTATCCCGCCACCATCCTTTACTTGAATAATATCAGAGCGGCCGCGCCAGGCGTTACCGCCCGGATAACTGCGCCGGCCAGCACGCAACGGTCAAGGCGCCGATTCAATGACCGCCTGCCTGGCATCCGCTGTTTTCATCAGGGATTCGGGTTTGGCTATGAAAAAACCCTGCGCGTAATCGACGCCGAGCGCGCGCAGCCGGTCGAGTGTTGTCTGATCCTCGACGAATTCCGCCACCGTTTTCAGTCCCAGAATGTGGGCGATGCGGTTGATCGCCTCGACAATCGCATGATCCATCTGGTCGGTCGCCATGTCACGGATGAACACACCGTCGATCTTGATGTAATCGACCGGCAGATACTTGAGGTAGGCGAACGACGACATCCCGATGCCGAAATCATCGAGTGCGAAGCGGCAGCCGACCGCCTTCAACGTATGCATCAACTGCGTGGCCTTGGTCAAATTGGATATCGCGGTGGTTTCGGTCACTTCGAAGCACAACAGCCCGGCCGGCAGGTTGAAACGCGTCAGCAATTTGCCCAGAAAATCCGGAAAACTGTTGTCGTTGATGCTGGTGCCGGACAGGTTGACCGAATAAAAGGCGCTGGCGCGCGCGACAGCGTCAACGCGGATCGCGCCGCTTTCGCATTCGCGATGCAGATACTCGACCAGCGAGCTGATCACCCACCGTTCGATCGAGGACAGCAGGTTGAAACGCTCGGCCGACGGCATGAAGCCGCTCGGCGGAATCAGATTTCCGGCACGGTCGATCATGCGCACCAGGATTTCATAATGCAGGTCGTCGCTGCCGTGCGCGCCGAGCGCGATGATCTGCTGCCGGTACAGCCTGAAATTGCCCAGTTCGAAGGCGTGGTTGATCTGCGACACCATTTGCAAGTCGGCGTTCTCCCCCTCCTGATTGCGCCGCGGACGGTAAATCTGCACGCGGTCGCGTCCCTTGTTCTTCGCCTCGTAGCACGTCGCGTCGGCGGCCGCCAGCATGCGGCCGACGTCGCCGCTGTCGGCATCGATGATGACCAGCCCGATGCTGACGCCGATGCCGAAGGTCTTGCCTTCCCAGATAAAACGGAAGTCGCGTACCGCCTCGCGCATGCCGTTTGCGATGCGCACCGCCTGATCGAGCGGACACGACTCGAGCAATGCGCCGAATTCATCACCGCCGATGCGCGCCAGGGTGTCGCTCACGCGCATTTTCGACAGCATTACCGTCGTCGCCAGTTGCCGCAACAGTTCATCGCCCGCCGCATGGCCGCAGGTGTCGTTGACGGTCTTGAAGTTGTCGAGATCCATATACAGCAGGGCATGTTCTTTTTGTTCGTTGCGCGCCGACACGATCAGTTCCGCGAGGCAGCGCTCGAATTCGCGCCGGTTGACGAGACCGGTCAGCGCATCGTGGCTTGCCTGCCAGGTCAATTGCTGCGCCATTTCCTGAATCTGGCTGACATCGTGAAACACCACGACGCGGCCGATCAGATCGCCGTCGCTATTGCGGACCGGCGCAAAGGAGTCACGGATCGCGCAGGCGGTGCCGTGGCGCCCGATCAGGCGGACCGCCATCGCGCGATGGCCGGTTATTTCATCGAAAACCGCGAGCGGCTTGCCGGTCTGCTCTTCGACGACCTGGTAAACCGCCTGCAACGGCTGTCCGCGCGCGTCGGCGCTGCTCCAGCCGGTGTATTGTTCGGCCACCGGGTTCATGTAATCGACGCGCCCATCAGCATCGGTCCTGATCACGCCGTCGCTGATCGAATGCAGCGTGATCTCCGCGCGTTCTTTTTCGCGCAGCAATTCATTTTCGTCGTGCGCAATCCGGCGCCGCATCACATGCAACGCCCACAAACCGATAATGAGCACCAGCGCGGCGCCGGTCACTGCTAACGAATCGAACATTGTTGCCCCGTGACAAACAACCAATACGATATTCTGCGAGCCGCTTAAAAGAACAACGACATGTTCAAAGGCTTCATTCGCACCATGCCAACGCCGTAAATTGCCGTGAATTCCGGCTACCGCGGCAGGCGTTGCTCGGCAAGGCTTTCCTCGATTTCGCCGAACAGGAGTTCCGGCCAGTCCGGCGGGAAACTCACCGTCGGTATCACCGGACGCGCCACGACCTCGACGCTGGTCGCGCTGTCATTCAGTCGAATGACAAATACCGCAATCCGCTCACCGCCCGGGCTGCCAAGGGACGCTTTGCCCGACAACAGGATGGTACCACTGTCGGGGGCCGAGCTCACAATCTCCAGATTCTTGCGGCTGGCCGCCTGCATGACGGCCGTAAATACCACACTGTAAGGCTGCTTGAAAGTGCGTTTGACGCCCTGTCCGTGCGCCTGCTTGACGGCGTCAAACGATGCACACCCGGCCAGCAGCGACGCGATGACAACAATGCTCGCCGCATACCGGCCGGCCGACGTACGCCGGTTCATTTTTCGTTGCCAGGTTCGACTACGCGCAATTGCGGCGGTTGCTGCGGAGCATCAAGCTCAACGCGTTCGATGCTCTCGAAGCGCTGCGTCAGCTTGCGGCCGGATATCTGCACCTGCTGCGCGTCTTCGTGCGCCTGACGGATATGATCGGCCAGCTTGTGCAGCCGGTCATCGAAGCGCGAGAAGTCCTTGCCGAGCTTGGCAATTTCGTCCTTGATGATGTGGATCTGGCGGCGCGTTTCGACGTCCTTGATCACCGCGCGCGCGGTGTTGAGTATGGCCATCAATGTGGTCGGTGACGTGATCCAGACGTGCCGCGCAAACGCGTAATCCACCAGATCGCGATGATGGGCGTGAATTTCCGCAAACACCGCTTCCGCCGGCACGAACATCACCGCGCCATCCGACGTCACGCCCGGCACAATGTATTTATCGCCGATGTCGTCGACGTGCTTGCGGATATCGGCCTTGAACTGACGCAGCGCCTGTGCGCGCTCGGCCTCGGCCAGCGTCGAATCCAGCATGCGATGATAATTCTCGAGCGGAAATTTGGAATCGATCGCGATCGCGCCGGTCGGCTCGGGCAGCCTGAGCAAACAATCGACGCGCACGTTGCCCGGCAGTGCCGCCTGCATCTCGAACGCCGTCGGCGGCAGGATGTTGCGGACCAGCGCCTCGAGCTGCACCTCGCCGAATGCGCCGCGCGAACGCTTGTCGCCGAGCAGCTCCTGCAAACCGACGACGCTGCCGGTCAGCGTCTCGATTTTTTTCTGCGCCTCGTCGATGGTCGCCAGCCGCGTCATCACGCTGGTGAAAGTTTCGTTGGTTTTCTTGAAGCCTTCCTCGAGCCGCTCGTTGACCTTGCCGCTGATCTGTTCCAGCCGCGTATCGAGGTTGCGCGCCAGTGTTTCGGTCGCCGCCAGCAGCTGCTGCTGCAGGCGGTGCGCATTGTCGGCGAGTGCACCGGTCAACCGGTCGCCCTGCCTGGTCAATCCATCATGCAAATCGAGCAACATCGCGCGATGCCTCTGCTCGGACGTCTCGGACTGGCGGGCGGTCAGGTCACGCAGCGCGCGCAATTGCACAGCGAGCTTGACCACCAGAAAGATCAGCGCGACGATAACGATCAATCCAAGTGCGGGATAAAATGCTTCAGACATGGCTTTTCATGAATTGCTGAAAGTATAACGCACCATTCCCGGCATTATTTGCCGTGTTATGTTCAAAATATGATGAAAACCGCACCAACTTTGAACATCCGTCATGTTCTGCACTTAGGCAGCGCATATAAGCTGTTCAGCCCGTGTGAAATATCACATTGGTTTTTGAAACAGGCACCTATAATCGGGAACGATATTTGCTCATTAAGTATTCGTAAATCTTGCCGATAAGACATGAAGTTATGAATGACGTAATGGCACTGCCTGGAATCTCACGGGATTTGTTCGACTCCGACGCTATTCTTACCCAGGAATTGATCGAATCGATGCTTCATGCCGGAGCGACGCAAACCCAGGCGAGGTTTGGCGGCTTGCGGCTGTACTCGCATTTCCAGCCGATATTCAGCCTTGCCCACCAGCGGGCGGTTGGATTCGAGGCATTGGTGCGCGCCACCAACGATAATGGCCGGCAATGCACGCCGCCCGAAATTTTTGCGACCGCCCGCGAAGAATCCCAGACCATCCTGCTCGACCGGCTGTGCCGCGCCGTGCACCTGAATAATTTTGTACATCATCGCATCGAGACATCCTGGCTGTTCCTCAATATCAATCCGCGGGTCATCATCGAAGGCAGGAAATTCGGGTCGTTCTTCCGCGAACAACTCGAGCGCGTCAAAATTCCGCCGCAACGCATCGTGGTGGAAATCCTCGAATCAGCGCTGCCGGACCAGGGACTGCTGGCGGAGGCCGTCAACTATTACCGCGAACTCGGTTGCCTGATCGCGATCGACGATTTCGGCGCCGGCGAATCCAACTTCGACCGCATTTGGCGGCTGCACCCGGACATCGTCAAGCTCGACAGGTCGATCCTGACGCAGGCGCGTTTGAATCGCAATATCCGCAGCATCATGCCCGGCATGGTATCGCTGCTGCATGAAACCGGCTCTCTGGTCGTGATGGAAGGCGTCGAAACGGAACTCGAGGCAATGATCGCGATGGATTCCGACGCCGATTTCGTGCAGGGGTTCTATTTCGGGGTTCCGAACCCCGTTCCCATCAAGACCAATGAACATTCCCCCGCATTCGGAAAACTGTTCGACCAATTCAAACGTTTCAACAGCACCGATCGCACCAGTTACCATTCCGAAATCGCGCCGTACATCAACGGTCTCGGTTATTCCTCGGTGCTGCTGAGCAGCGGCCAGCCGCTCGAGGTCGCGTGCAAAAGCTTCCTCGAACTGCCGCGTTCCCAGTTCTGCTTTCTGCTCGACGCCAACGGCCAGCAGATCGGTAACAACGTGTTTGCGCCCCACCTGAATATGACATCCGCCGACCCGCGTTATGCGCCATTGAAGGACGCGCGCGGCGCCAACTGGTCACGGCGGCATTATTTCCGGCGCGCGATCACGAAGCCGGAGAAAGTGCATGTCACGCGCCCGTACTTGTCGGTAACGCGGGCGACGCCGTGCCTGACCACCTCGATCGCGTTCAAGCTCGACGGTGAACTCCGGGTGCTGTGCGGCGACTTGGGGTGGGACGACAGACACAGCGCGATCGATCGCACCATCGAAATCCAGCGCTGACGTTTACACCGCTTTGCGCAATGCCTGTAACGGCGGCGCACCGAGTACGCGCCGTACCCCCAGCGGCCCGCCCGCGGCAATGCCGAGCGCGCCGGACACGACGCCCAGCGGCCAGATCCAGGGCGAATTGACATAAGGAACATGCAGCAGGCGATGGGCAAGCACGTAGCCGAGCGCGCTCGCGCCCGCCGCCGCCAACAACCCTGCCAGCGCACCGATCAACGCAAACTCGGCCAATTGCAGCGACAGGATCTGGCCGCGACGGGCGCCGAGTACGCGCATGACTGCCGCTTCATATTCACGTTCGTCACGCGTGCTCGCGATCGCGGCGTACAGCACGGCCAGCCCCGCCGCCAGCGTAAACAGGAACACGAACTGCACCGCGCCGGCCACCTGATCCATCATGTGCTGCACTTGCGCCATGACTTGCGCGACGTCGATCACCACCAGATTGGGAAATTCGCGCACCAGTTGATTGAGCGTGGCGGCTTGTGCAGCCGAAGCGTAAAAACTCGTGATGAAAGACGCCGGATAATCCCTGAGCAGCACCGGCGGCCCGGTCACGAAAAAATTCACCTTGAATGAATCCCAATCGACCTTGCGCAGACTGGTGATGGCTGCGGTGAAGCGGCTGCCGGCGACATCGTAAGTCAGCGCGTCGCCGAGCTTGAGGCCGAGCGTTTCGGCAATGCCCTCCTCGACCGACAACTGATCCGCCCGCATATTTCCCGCCCCCCACCAGCGGCCGGCGACAACCCGGTTGTCGGGCGGCGGATCATCAGCCCACGACAGATTGAATTCGCGGTCCACCAGCCGTTTGGCGCGGTCGCTGGCATAAGCGTCGGGCGACACGGCGCGGCCGTTGACCGCGACCAGGCGGCCGCGCACCATCGGAAACAGCGCGGGCGGCGGCATGCCGCGTATTGAGAAAAATTCCGCAAGGCGCCGGGTCTGGTCGGGCTGGATATTGATGATGAAACGGTTCGGCAGATCGGGGCGCAAGGTCGCCTGCCAGCTGTGCAGCAGATCGCCGCGGACCAGCGTCAGCACCAGCAATGCCATGATGCCGATGCCGAGCGCGACGATTTGCAGCATGTTGTTCAGCGCGCGGCGCCGCAGATTCACGATGCCGTAGCGCCAGCCGACGCTGCCGCCGGCGCGCACGCGGCCCAGCAGCGCGAGCACGCCGCGCACCAGCAGCGCGGACAACGCGGCGGCAGTGAAAAAACCGCCGAGTACGTAGAGGCCGAGCCGGAGATCGTGCGCCTGCCACAATACCAATCCGCCAATCGCGGCACCGCCCAATGCATAACTCAGCGCGCCCCGTCCGCGCGGCACGCCGACATCGCGCCGCAGCACGCGCAATGTCGGCACCTGCCCCAGGTTCATCAATGGCGGCAACGCAAACCCCGCCAGCAGCACGATTCCCGTGATCAGCCCGTACCCTGCCGGCGACCAATCCGGCTGCGGCAATGCGACGGCGATCAAGCCGGCAAGTTGCGTCGCGAGCAGGTTTTGCGCGAGGTAGCCGATCAGACAGCCGGCCGCACTTGCCGCCAACCCGAGCAGCAGAAAATGCAAAGCATAAAGCCGCACCACCGCGGCCTGCCGCGCGCCGAAGCAGCGCATGATCGCACAGGCGTCGAGATGCCGCGCGACAAAGCGGCGCGCCGCCAGCGCGATCGCGACCGCGGCGATGACGACGCTGAGCAGCGCAGCCAATCCGAGAAAATGTCCGGCGCGCTCCAGCGCCGAACGCACCTCGGGGCGCGCATCGCGCACATTCTCGACGTTCTGCCACGGCGCGGCGTGCTGCTGCGCCCAGGCGCGATAAGCGTCGATTGCTCCGGCATCGCCGGCGACGTAAAAAATATAGCGCACGCGGCTGCCGCGCTGGATCAGGCCGGTGGCCGCGACATCGGCCGCGTTCATCAGCAGCCGCGGCAGGCTGTTGAAAAATCCGGTCATGCTGTCCGGCTCCTGCGTCACCAGCGCCGCGACGCGCAATTCCGATTGCCCGATCTTGAGCCGGTCGCCGGTTTTGAGATTGAGACGGGTCAACAAGCGGGCATCCACCCAAGCGGAGCCCGCGGCCGGCGCATCGTGCACCGCGCGCTCGGCGCCAAACAATTCGTCGGCGATGCGCAACTCGCCGCGCAACGGATAGCCGTCCGCCACCGCCTTGATCTCGGTGAGCACGCTGTCGTCGGCATGTACCGCCATGCTGGGAAAGCGCAGCGCATGCGTTACCTTAAGTCCGCGCGCACGCGCGGTCTGCTCGAATTCGGGTTCCAGCGGACGATCGGAGCCGATCGTGAGATCGGCGCCCAGCAACTGGTTCGACTGGCGCGCCAGCGCCTGCTCGACGCGGCCGGTGAAAAACTCGACCGTCGTCAGGCTCGCCACCGCGATCACGATCGCCGCCGCCAGCAAACCGACCTCGCCGCTGCGGCTGTCACGCCGCAGCATGCGCAATGCCAGCGCGATTTCCTGCAACCCATTCATCATGCGTTCCCGGATTGCAGCCGCCCCGCGACGAGCCGCAATTGGCGCGTGCAGCGTCGCGACAACGCTTCATCATGCGTGACCAGCAGCAACGTAGTCCCGCGTTCGCGATTGAGCTCGAACATCAGGTCGATGACCTGCGCGCCGGTCGCGGCATCGAGATTGCCGGTCGGTTCGTCTGCCAGCAGCAACTTGGGCGCGCGCACGAACGCGCGCGCGATCGCGACACGCTGCTGCTCGCCGCCCGACAATTGATTGGGGTAATGAGTAAAACGCTCGGCAAGGCCGACGCGTGCCAGCATTTCCTGCGCCTGCGTTCGCGCCTGCGCCGTGCCCGCAAGTTCGAGCGGGAGCATCACGTTTTCGAGCGCGGTCAAAAATGGCAGCAGTTGAAATGACTGGAACACGAAGCCGATCAGTTGCCCGCGCAACGCCGCGCGGCCGTCCTCGTCGAGCGTAAAAATATCCGCACCGTCGAGCAACACCTGCCCCGCGCTTGGCATATCGAGCCCGGCCAGCAAGCCGAGCAACGTGGACTTGCCGGAACCCGAAGCGCCGACGATCGCAACGGCTTCGCCGCGCGCGATGTCGAAACTCACGTCGTTCAGAATATCGAGCCGCGCCGCGCCGGTTATGATTTGCTTGGTCAGCGCGATTGCCCGCACAATAGCGGCGCTGGTATTTTCAGACACAGACATGCTGCGCACCTTCCTTCTGATTCTTGCGTTATGTGCCAATGCGGCGATTGCCGCCGACACCGCGCCCACTATCATGGTATTCGGCGACAGCCTGTCCGCGGGTTACGGCCTGCCGCAAGGCGCGGGCTGGGTCAATCTGCTGCAGCAACGTCTGCAACAGGAAAAGCTCGATTATAAGGTGGTCAACGCCAGTATCAGCGGCGAAACCACGCTCGGCGGCAAAAATCGCGTCGCCGCCGCGCTCGAACAACACCATCCGGCCATCGTGATCGTCGAACTCGGCGCCAATGACGGACTGCGCGGCGGATCCGTCGCGACCATACGCGCCAACCTGATTGCCATCGTCACTGCATGCCGACAGCATGGCGCACAAGTGCTACTCGTCGGCATGGAGCTGCCGCCCAATTACGGCATTGATTATGTCCGGAAGTTCCGAGCAATATTCGCATCGGTTGCTAAATCGCAGCAAATCCCGCTGGTACCGTTCCTGCTCGCGGGTTTCGCTGACGATCCGACCCAGTTCCAGGCAGACGGTCTGCACCCAGTTGCAGGCGCTCAATCGCGCGTGCTTGAAAATGTCTGGAAACAATTGCGGCCTATGCTTGCGAGAGAAACTGCCGCCGCTGGATAATTGGAGAAGATATAACTTTTTACCTATTGCACATTAGATTACGAGAATGGACACGTCGCTATCAATTGGTTCGATCAGTCTTCCAACAACGTGCGTAATTGTTTCGACGGTAATATTCTTGGTCCTTGAGAGAGTATTCCCCGGAAGAAAATTACCTAATTCGAATGGTTGGTACACACGTGCAATTCTCGTGAATCTCGCACAACTGATAATTACGCTAGTAACAGCCAGACTGTGGATTAAAATCTTCGATGTGTCATTTTTCAAATTGTCAGATTGGAACATGCCATTGATAGAAGGCTTTGTCGGTTGGTTCATTGGCACGTTTTTCTTTTATTGGTGGCACCGAATCCGGCACGCGAAGGGGTGGTGGCTCATATTTCATCAAATACATCACTCCCCTTCGCGTATCGAACTCGTGACTTCCTTTTACAAACATCCGATTGAAATTTTATGTGACGCAATTCTAAGCGCAATCATTCTGTACCCGATCCTCGGTTGTTCATTGCTGGGAGCATTCTGGTACAACTTCTTCGCTGGCACTGGTGAATATTTTTATCATGCTAATTTGCGAACACCACATTGGCTCCGTTATTTGATTCAGACACCCGAATTACATTCGATACATCATCAATTTGATGTGCATAATTACAACTTCGGCGATATCCCTTTATGGGATCGAATGTTCGGGACCTACAAGGACACTACTGAATTCGTCGAGCGCTGCGGATTTCCGAAAGGTGCTGAGGAAAAACTAATTCCCATGCTTACCTTCAAGGATGTCTACTTTGAAGACGTCAGGTAAAACATTTTCTGAAATAGTTGAAGATGTCGACATCGCAACTCACTAATTTTGAAGTGTGAAATGCTATACTTGCGCCCATTTGAGCAGCCCCGATTCCCCAATGAGCGTGGCCATTCCGGCGCAGCGCCAACTCTGGCTAATGTTATTAGTCGCGCTGATCATCTGGTGCGGCAATCTTGAATACCGCAAGCTCGCGTTGTCCGACGAGGGCCGCTATTCCGAAATCCCGCGCTACATGGCGGTCAGCGGCGACTGGCTGACGCCGCGCCTCAACGGCATCAAGTATTTCGAAAAACCGCCGCTGCAATACTGGGCGACCGCCGCCGCCTACGAAACATTCGGCATGCATCAATGGACCGCGCGCCTGTGGCCGGCGCTGACCGGCATGCTCGGTGTCCTTACTGTGTTCTATGCCGGACGCCGCTTGTTCGGCGCCGCATGCGGCCTCTATGCGGCGCTGGTGCTCGGCAGCAGTTTGCTCTACGCGTTGATCGCGCACGTCAACACGCTCGACATGGGACTCACGTTTTTTCTCGGGTTCGGGCTGGCCGCAATGCTGATCGCATTCGATCCGCGCACCGCTGCGCGCGTCAGCCGGGGGTGGATGCATCTCGCATGGGCGGCATTCGCAGGCGCGGTATTGAGCAAAGGATTGATCGGCATCGTGCTGCCGGCGGCAGCGGTCGTGATCTACATGCTGGTCAAGCGCGATTGGGCGCTGTGGCGCAAATTGCAAGTCGTCACCGGCGGCCTGCTGTTTCTGTTGATTTGCGCCCCATGGTTCATCGCGGTATCGATCGTCAACCCCGAGTTCCCGTGGTTTTTTTTCGTGCACGAGCATCTGCAACGCTACATGACGACCGTCCACAACCGTTACCAGCCATGGTACTACTTCATTCCGGTGCTGCTGGCCGGCATGGTGCCATGGACCATCACATTGCTCGATGCGGTGTTCAATGCGCGCAAACTTAAAGTGCATAACAGCGACTTCGATCACACGCTGTTTTTATTGATATGGACAGGATTCATTTTCGTCTTTTTCTCGTTGTCCGACTCCAAACTCGTTTCGTATATCCTGCCGATATTCCCCGCGCTCGCGCTGCTGATCGGCATGCGTTTAAGCACCCTCGGCGGCCGTGCATTCGCATGGCAGATGGTTCCGGTTGCGGCGCTTGCGCTGATCGGTCTGCTCGCGGCTCCGCAAGTAGTCAAACTCGCCAGCGCTTCGACGCCGGCCGCACTCTATCAAGCGCAGGTGCCGTGGCTGATCGCCGCGGCCGCGGTACTGTTGGCGGGATGCATCGCGGCGGTCGTCTACGGCTGGCGCGGCAAATTGCAGCCGGCGGTCATCGCGGTTGCGTTCGCCAGCCTGGTTTCGGGACAGCTTCTGCTCACCGCCTATGACAAGCTGGCGCCGGTGCATTCGGCCTATGACATCGCGCAAAATATAAAGCCCTACCTCAAACCCAGCGTTCCGTTCTACAGTGTCGCCACTTATGATCAAACCCTGCCGTTTTATATCGGCCGCACCGTCACGCTGGTCGCCTTCTGGGATGAAATGAGGTATGGATTGCAACAGGAGCCCGGCTTGGAAATCCCCGACATCGCGGCCTTCGAAAACAAGTGGCGCGCCGATCCTTACGCGCTCGCGATCATGGAGCCGAACATGTTCGAGCGGTTGCAACGCGACGGCCTGCCGATGCGCGAAATCGCGCGCGACACCGAGCGCGTGGTGGTGACCACGACTCAGAAAGGAAAACCATGAACGCGATCAGTTTTTCCCTGCTGATGGCCGGCGTGCTGCTCAACGCGGCGGCGCAACTGCTGCTCAAGGCCGGCACCAACAGCGTCGGCGTGTTCGAGTTCAGCCGCGCCAACATCGGACCGATCGGCTGGAAGCTCGCGACCGAACCGCACATCCTCGGCGGGCTGACCTGCTATGTGATCAGCGTCGTGGTGTGGATCATGGCGCTGTCGCGCGTCGAGGTCAGCATCGCCTACCCGCTGCTGTCGGTCGGCTACATCGTCAACGCCATCGCCGCCTGGTACCTGTTCGGCGAAGCCGTCAGCGTTACGCGGCTGGCCGGTATCGGCGTCATCATCATCGGCGTATATATCGTGGCGCGTTCCTGAGCATGGCAGATTATCTCCCCTTTGCACGGCCGGTGCTCGACGAGGAGACCATCGCCGGCGTCACCGAAGTATTACGCTCGGGCTGGATCACGAGCGGCCCGCAGGTGCTCGCCTTCGAGCGCGCGCTGGCGGATTATTGCGGCGGCCGGCCGGTGCGCACCGTGAATTCCGCCACCGCGGCGCTCGAGATCGCGCTGCAGGTCTGCGGCATCGGGCCGGGCGACGAAGTCATCACCTCGGCGGAAAGTTTTTTCTCTGCACCGAACATGATCATCAAGGTCGGCGCCAGGCCGGTGTTCGTGGACTGCGATCTGCTGACGCGCAACATCGATCTGGAGCAGGTCGCGGCCGCGATCACGCCGCGCACCAGGGCGATTCTGCCGACGCATTTCTCCGGCCTGCCGGTGGAAATGGACAAGTTGTACGAGATTGCGCGCAACCATAAATTGCGCGTGATCGAGGACGCCGCGCTGGCGGTGGGGTCGAGCTGGCGCGGCCGCAACATCGGCGCGTTCGGCGATCTGGTCGTGTTCAGTTTCCATCCCAACAAGAACATGACGACGATCGAAGGCGGCGCGCTCATCGTCAACAACGAAGATGAAGCCAAACTTGTCGAAAAACTGCGCTTTCACGGCATCGTGCGTCTCGCCGACGGCACGCGCGATGTCGATGTCGCCGCCGGCAAATTCAATCTGCCCGACGTCAATGCGCGCGTCGGCCTGTCCCAACTCAAGCGGCTCGACGAATTTGTCGCCCGGCGGCGCGCGCTCGCCGAACACTACTTCAAATGCTTTAAAACTGACCCGCCGTGCGTGCTGCCGGCGCGCGGCCATGCCGGCGACGAAGCCGGCCACAGCTGGAACATGTTCGCCGTGCTGCTGCCGCTCGAGCGGCTGAAAATCACGCGCAAGCAGTTTATCGAGGCGATGCACGCGCGCGGCATCGGCATCGGCATTTCGTACGAAGCGCTGCATCTGTCGACGCTGTGCCGCCGCTTCGGCTATCATCCGGGAAATTTCCCGAACGCCGAGCGCATCGCACGCGAAACCATTACCCTGCCGCTGTTCCCCGCCATGACCAATGCCGACGTTGAACGCGTCTGCGCCGAGACCGCTGCGATCATTACGCAGGCCGCCGCATGAACACGCCGGCGCTGTCCGTCGTCATTCCGGTCTATAACGAGGAGCAGACGCTGCCGCTGTTGTTTGCGCGCCTCTACCCGGCGCTCGACAAACTCAAGCTGGCGTACGAAATCGTCTTCATCAACGACGGCAGCGGCGACCGCTCGGCGGCGCTGCTGCGCGAACAGTTCGAGCGGCGGCCGGACGTCACGCGCGTGATTCTGCTGCACGGCAACTTCGGCCAGCACATGGCGATCATGGCCGGCTTCGAGCACAGCCGCGGCGGCCGCATCGTCACGCTCGACGCCGACCTGCAAAATCCGCCGGAAGAAATCGGCAATCTGCTGGCAGCGATGGAACGCGGCCACGATTACGTCGGCACCATCCGCCGCCAGCGCCGCGACAACGCGTTCCGTCGCTGGGCGTCGCGCGCGATGAACTGGATGCGCGAACGCATCACCCGCATTCACATGACCGATCAGGGCTGCATGCTGCGCGCTTATGATCGCCGCATCGTCGATGCGATCCTGCAAAGCCGCGAAGTCAACACCTTCATTCCGGCCCTCGCCTACACTTACGCGGCCAATCCGGTCGAGATCGAGGTCGCGCATGAAGAACGCGCGGCGGGCACATCGAAGTATTCGTTCTACAATCTGGTGCGGCTCAACTTCGACCTGGTGACGGGTTTCTCGGTGGTGCCGTTGCAGATGTTCTCATTCGCCGGCATCGTGATCGCCATGGCGTCGTTGTTGTTCGTGGTCTATCTCGCGATCCGCCGCCTGTTCCTGGTCGGCCCCGAGGCTGAAGGCGTGTTCACGCTGTTCGGCATCGTGTTTTTCCTGATCGGCGTCGTGCTGTTCGGGCTCGGCCTGCTCGGCGAATACGTCGGCCGCATCTATCTGCAGGTGCGCGAGCGGCCGCGCTACCTGATTCAGGCGATCCTCGAACGCAAGCCATGAAAGCGGTCGTGTTCGCGTACCACAACGTCGGCGCGCGCTGCCTGCCGGTACTGCTCGCGCACGGCCTTGAAGTCCCGCTGGTCGTCACCCACCGCGACAATCCGGCGGAAAATATCTGGTTCGACAGCGTCGCCAAAGTCGCCGCGCAGCACGGCATCCCGGCCATCACGCCCGATGATCCGAATACCGGGGAAATCACTGCGCGCATCCGCGCGCTGGAGCCTGATTTTCTGTTCTCTTTCTATTACCGGCAGATGCTGAAGCCGCCGCTGCTGGCGGTTCCCGGGCGCGGCGCGCTCAACATGCATGGCTCGCTGTTGCCGAAGTACCGCGGCCGCGCGCCGGTCAACTGGGCGGTCATCAACGGCGAAACCGAAACCGGCGCGACCCTGCATTACATGGTGGAAAAACCCGATGCCGGCGATATCGTAGCCCGGCAGGCGGTGGCTATCCTGCCCGACGACACCGCTCTCGACGTGTTCCATAAAGTCACGGCTGCAGCGGTGCAAGTACTCGATCGCAGCCTGCCCGGGTTGCTCGCCGGCACCGCCCGACGCATTCCCCAGGATTTATCAAAAGGTTCGTATTTCGGCGGACGCAGGCCGGAAGATGGCCGCATCGACTGGCAATGGCCGGCGGTCCGCATTCACAATCTGGTGCGCGGCGTCGCGCCGCCATATCCCGGCGCGTTCTGCACGCTCAATGGCAAGACCCTGCGCGTGCTGAAGACCCGCCTCACCGGCGGTGCCGCAGCCGGCAGGACGATACCATCGCTGTACTGCGACGGCGGGCGCTGTTATGCGGTTTGCGGCGATGGCCGGACGCTCGAACTGCTGCAACTCGAGCTCGACAACGTTCCCGTCGCAGCGGCCGCGCTCGAACGTGAAATAAGTGCCATCGCGTATAATCCGATCTGACAAAATGAAAAAAATCCTGATTCTCGGCGTCAACGGCTTTATCGGCCACCATCTGTCCCAACGCATCATCGGCACCACCGAATGGGAAGTCTACGGCATGGACATGCAGACCGACCGCGTTGCGGACCTGCTCGACCATCCGCGCTTTCACTTCTTCGAGGGCGATATCACGATCAATCGCGAATGGATCGAATACCACATACGCAAATGCGATGTCGTATTGCCGCTGGTCGCGATCGCGACTCCCGCGACCTATGTCAAGGAGCCGCTGCGCGTATTCGAACTCGACTTCGAGGCCAATCTGCCGATCGTGCGTTCATGCGTCAAGTACCGCAAGCGGATCCTGTTCCCGTCCACCTCCGAGGTTTACGGCATGTGCCGCGACCGCGAGTTCGACCCCGATACCTCCGATCTCGTACTGGGCCCGATCAACAAACCGCGCTGGATTTATTCGTGCGCGAAGCAATTGATGGACCGCGTGATCTGGGCTTATGGAACCGAGCAAAAACTCGATTTCACCCTGTTCCGGCCGTTCAACTGGATCGGCGCCGGGCTCGACAGCATTCATACGCCGAAGGAGGGAAGCTCGCGCGTCATCACGCAGTTTCTGGGCCATATCGTGCGCGGCGAAAATATCAAACTGGTCGATGGCGGCCAGCAGAAACGCGCCTTTACCTACATTGACGATGGCATCAACGCCTTGATGAAAATCATCGAAAACCCAGACCGCATCGCGAGCGGCAGGATTTACAACATCGGCAATCCCAGGAACAACTACTCGATCAAGGATCTCGCGCAAATGATGCTCGACCTTGCGCACCGATATCCCGAATACGAGCGTACCGCGAAAAAAGTCAAACTCGTCAAAACCACCGCCACCACCTATTACGGGCACGGTTATCAGGACGTGCAAAACCGCGTGCCGAAAATCGCCAATACGATGAAAGACCTCCGCTGGCGCCCCAAAGTCGGCATGAAACAGGCGCTCAGGCTTATCTTCGACGCCTATCGCGATCATGTCGGCGAGGCGCGGCGGCTGATGGATTGACGGCTACACGGGTCCGCCGGCTTCCCGCGGCATAAATGAAGCTTGCTCTCAAGGTCGACGTCGACACCTACCGCGGCACGCGCGAAGGCGTGCCGCGGCTCGCTGCAATACTGGCGCGCCACGGCGCGCGGGCGACTTTCCTGTTCAGTCTCGGTCCCGACCACACCGGCCGCGCGATCAAGCGAGTATTCCGCCCCGGCTTCGTCAACAAGGTGGCGCGCACCTCGGTGGTCGGCCATTACGGCATCACGACGCTGCTTTATGGCACGCTGCTGCCGGGGCCCGACATCGGCCGGCATTGCGCCGATATCCTGCGCCGCGTGCGCGACGCCGGCTTCGAAACCGGCATCCACACCTGGGACCATGTCAAATGGCAGGACGGTGTGACAAGCGCTGATGGACCCTGGACCGCGCGCCAGATGCAACTCGCACGCAACCGCTATGAAAAAATCTTCGGTGAGCCGGCCAAAGTCCACGGCGCGGCCGGCTGGCAGATGAACCGCGCCGCGTACCGGCTGACCCAGCAGCTGGGTTTCGATTACTGTTCGGATACGCGTGGCCGCGGCCCGTTCATCCCGGTTTACGAAGCCGAGATCATCGCCTGCCCGCAATTACCGACTACGCTGCCGACGCTCGACGAATTGATCGGCAGCGATGGCATTACCGCCGGCAACGTCGCTGCGCATTTGCTGCAACTGACGGCACAGCCGCCGGTCACCGGTCACGTTTATACGCTGCATGCCGAACTCGAGGGCATGAAGCTCGCGCCTGTTTTCGAGCAATTGCTGGCCGGTTGGCGCGCCCAAGGCTATGAGCTGGTGGCGTTGCGCGATTATTTCGGCAACCTGACGCCCAAGACCCTGCCCCGCTGCTCGGTCGAAATGGCCGCCGTGCCGGGCCGCGCGGGCACGCTGGCTGTACAGGGTGATGAATTCCTTGCCGCTTAAATATCCGTCTTGATTATGTAACATATTTGCCCGACAATCCTGCTATCTGATGTCAGATAAATCGTTCCCGGATTTCGAATTGCCGGCCACCGGCGGCGGTGTCTTCAAGTTGTCGGCCGAACGCGGCCATCCGCTCGTCGTCTATTTCTATCCCAAGGACAATACGCCCGGCTGCACCACCGAAGGCCAGCACTTCCGCGACCTCCATCCGCACTTCAGGAAGCTCCAGTGCGCGGTGTACGGCATCTCGCGCGACAGCCTGAAATCGCACGAAAATTTCAAGGCCAAGATGGGTTTTCCATTCGAGCTGCTGTCCGATGCCGAGGAAAAAGCATGCCGCCTGTTCGGCGTTATCAAGATGAAAAACATGTACGGCAAACAGGTGCGCGGCATCGAGCGCAGCACTTTCGTGTTCGACGCGCAAGGCAGGGTCGCGCGTGAGTGGCGCGGCGTCAAGGTGCCGGGGCACGCGCAGGAAGTGCTGGATTTCGTCCAGACGCTGAAATAGCGCCACCTTTGTTCAATCTTTTCACAGGAGTCATATGACCCACCGCAAGGCCACCTCCGCTGCTTCCGTTGTCACGCGTCTGCCTTCTGTCGTCAGGCTGTTCGTGCTCGACACCAACGTGCTGATGCATGATCCGACCTGCCTGTTCCGTTTCCAGGAACACGACGTCTATATTCCGATGGCGATACTCGAAGAACTCGACGCCAACAAGAAAGGCATGTCGGAAGTCGCGCGCAACGCGCGGCAGGCCAGCCGTTTTCTCGATGAAATCGTGACTGCCGGCAAGGACGACATCGAACGCGGCATCGAGTTGAAGGCCCACAACGGCGGCGAAGCGGCCGGACGGCTGTTCCTGCAGACGCAGGCGATCAACGGCGAACTGCCGGCGCGGCTCGCCAGCGGCAAGGTCGACAACCAGATCATCGGCGTCGTCAAGCATTTGCAGGAAACTTACCCCAGCCGCGAGGTGATCCTCGTCAGCAAGGACATCAACATGCGCATCAAGGCGCATGCGCTGGGCCTCGCCGCCGAGGATTATTTCAACGACAAGGTGCTGGAAGACACCGACCTGCTCTACGGCGGCACGCGCGAGCTGCCGGCGGATTTCTGGGACACCCACGGCTCGGATATGGAATCCTGGCAGCAATCCGGCCACACCTACTACCGCGTGCGCGGGCCGCTGTGCTCAAGCCTGCTCGTCAATGAATTCGTTCACTATGAAGGCGACCGGCCGTTCTATGCACAGGTCAGGGAAATCTCCGGCAAGACCGCGATTCTGCAAACCATCAAGGACTATTCCCATCAGCGCAACAATGTCTGGGGCATCGTCGCGCGCAATCGCGGGCAAAACTTCGCGCTCAATGCACTGATGAACCCGGAGATTGACTTTGTCACACTGCTGGGACAGGCCGGCACCGGCAAGACGCTGCTCACGCTGGCGGCAGGACTGATGCAAACGCTCGAGCACAAGATTTATTCGGAAATCATCATGACACGGGTAACGGTTCCCGTCGGCGAGGACATCGGCTTTCTGCCCGGCACCGAGGAAGAAAAAATGAACCCCTGGATGGGGGCGCTCGAGGACAATCTCGATGTGCTCGACAATACCGACGACGAGGCCGGCGAATGGGGGCGCGCCGCGACGCGCGACCTGATCCGCTCGCGCATCAAGGTCAAATCGCTGAATTTCATGCGCGGCCGAACCTTCATCAACAAATATCTGATCATCGACGAGGCGCAGAACCTGACGCCCAAGCAGATGAAAACGCTGATTACGCGCGCCGGCCCCGGCACCAAGGTCATCGTGCTCGGCAATATCGCGCAGATCGATACGCCGTACCTGACCGAAGGCAGCTCAGGCCTGACTTACGTCGTGGACCGCTTCAAGGGCTGGTCGCACAGCGGCCACGTGACGCTCACGCGCGGCGAGCGCTCGCGGCTGGCCGATCATGCGGCGGAAGTACTGTAGCGATCAGAACCGCTCGGGATTGGCGTAATTCTCGAAACGGGTGATTTCGTTGAGGAACGTCAGCTGGATGACCCCGGTCGGACCGTTGCGGTGCTTGGCGACAATCAACTCGGCCTTGCGCCGCTCTTCCGCGTCGGGGCTGGTCGGGTCGCCGCGCGAGATCAGCAAAACAATGTCGGCGTCCTGTTCGACCGCGCCTGATTCCCGGATATCGGACATTTGCGGCCGCCGGTCGTCGCGCTTTTCCGGGTTGCGGTTCAATTGCGACAGCGCAATGATCGGAACGTTGAGTTCCTTGGCAAGCGCCTTCAACGAACGCGAAATCTCCGCGACCTGCGTCGCGCGGTTTTCCTGGTTGCGGCTGCTGTCGGCGACCGACATCAGCTGCAGATAGTCCACCACGATCAGGCCCAAGCCCGGTCCGCCGCATTCGCGCCAGATGCGGCGCGCGCGCGAGCGCAGCTCCAGCGGATTGATCGCGGCGGTATCGTCGATATAAATCGCCGCGTCGTTGAGCTGGCGCAGAGCATCGTTGACGCGCGGCCAATCGTCGTCCTGCAGCCGCCCGGTACGCAGCTTCGACTGGTCGATGCGCGCCAATGAACTGATCATGCGCAGCGCAAGCTCGGCGCCCGACATTTCGAGGCTGAATACCGCGACCGGCATGCGCACCTCGAGTGCGACGTGTTCGACGATATTCATGCACAGCGAGGTCTTGCCGGTGCCCGGCCGCCCTGCCACGACGATCAGGTTGCTGCCCTGCAGCCCGGAGGTCATCCGGTCGAGGTCGGCGAACCCGGTGGCGACCCCGATGACGTCCTGCGCGTTCTTGTCCTTGTACAGTGCATCGATGCGCTGGACGACTTCGCCGAGCAAATCGCGCACCGGCAAATAGGCCTTGCGCCCCTTGGCGCCGGCTTCGGCGATTTCGAATACCTGCTGTTCGGCATGGTCGAGCAGGTCCTTGGCCGATCTGCCCAGCGGGTTATAGACCGACTCGGCGATATCCTGGCCGACTTCGGCCAGACGGCGCATGATCGCGAGGTCGCGCATGATTTCGGCATAGCGGCGGATATTGACGGCGCCCGCCGCGCCGGCCGCCAGCGAATCAATGTATGCCTGGCCGCCGACTTCCTCGAGCTTGCCGCTGCGCTGCAGGCTTTCAGCGACCGTCAATACGTCGCCCGGCTTGTTATCGCCGATCAGCGACGCGAGGTGATGGTAAATCTGGCGGTGGTCGGCGCGGTAGAAATCGCTTTCACTGACGACATCGCCGACCTTGTCCCACGCCGCGTTGTCGAGCAGCAGTCCGCCGAGCACCGCCTGTTCGGCCGGCACCGAATACGGCGGCAGTTTAAGCGCCTCGACCTGGGCGTCACGGGTAAGCGGGATAGCAGCTTGGGCCATATGCGTAGATTGCCTGTTATAAAAGAATTTTACGGCCGGATTCGGCACCCAACCCAATCGCGCGAAACGATCTCAATTTACCGAAAAAAAAGGGCCGTCGCCAGCCCTTTTTTACGGTGGAAATAACTGCTTTAAATTGAGCGGCTAAGCGCTTTCGCCGAGCACCGACACAGTAATGGTGACCACGATATCGCTATGCAACGCGACCTTGATCGACTGATCGCCGACTTGCTTGATCGGCCCCTGCGGCATGCGGATCGCCGCTTTGGGCACCTCGAACCCCTGCGCCTGGAGCGCCGCGGCGATATCGACGTTGGTCACCGAACCGAACAGCTTGCCGTCGACGCCGGCCTTCTGCGTGATCTGCACCAGCAAGCCGTCGAGTCTGGCCGCGCGTTCCTGGGCCACCGCCAATGCATCGGCTTGCGCCTTTTCGAGTTCGGCGCGACGTTGTTCGAATTCGGCGATGTTGGCCGCGGTCGCGCGTTTGGCCTTGCCGTGCGAAATCAGGTAATTGCGCGCGTAGCCGTCCTTGACCTTGACGACCTCGCCCAATTGACCGAGATTCGCGATTTTCTCAAGCAGAATCACTTGCATTGCAGTCTCCTTCCCCGCCCTCAATGCAGATCGGTATATGGCAGCAGCGCCAGAAAGCGCGCGCGCTTGATCGCCACGTCCAACTGCCGCTGATAGTGTGCCTTAGTACCGGTAATGCGCGCCGGGATGATTTTGCCGTTCTCGTTAATGAAATCCTTGAGCAGCTCGATATCCTTGTAATCGATCTGCTTGATCTTTTCCACCGTGAAACGGCAGAACTTTCTGCGGCGGAACAATTGGCGCGGCGGGCGCTTTTCACGCTTGTCGCCCTTGCCACCTTTACCGCCTCTGCCGCCAGACATGCTCTTTCTGATTGCCATTCAGTTACTCCTGTCTTTGTTGGTGATGCGGCCGGCGATTGCGGTAACGCCGGTTACATGCATCGTCAACCGTCCATCGTCCTTGCTGCGCTGCGCGAGGAATCCCGTCAGCCGCACCGGTTGATGCGGCTTCAACGCACCGATTGTCTTCGCCGTTTCGCCGATCGCAACGGCGGCGACTTCGCATTGCACCCGGCGTTGTCGTCCGGCCTCGACCTGCATCGAATCATGCATGACGGTAAAATCAACCGCCGCGATACCGGCAGGTGTATGGCGCAATGTGGCGCGTTTTAACAAACAACCGTCGAGCACGACCTGGTTTTCCACCTATGCCACGGGCGTTTCCGCCACGGGCGTTTCCGCCGCCGCCGCAGTGCCGGCACTTTCATCCTGCCCCTGGGTCAGGGAGCGTGACTTCTCTTCTTTCATCATCGGCGACGGCGCAGTTACAGCTTCAGCCATCTTGACCGTCAGATGGCGCAGCACCGCATCGTTGAACTTGAACGCGTGTTCGATCTCGTCCAGCGTCGCGTTATCGCACTCGATGTTCATCAGAACATAGTGCGCCTTGTGGATCTTCTGGATCGGATAGGTAAGCTGACGGCGTCCCCAGTCTTCGAGGCGGTGTATCCTGCCGCCCTTCGACTGCACCAACGCACGGTAACGCTCGATCATCCCCGGCACCTGCTCGCTCTGGTCGGGATGCACGATAAACACGATTTCGTAATGTCGCATCGAATCTCCTTATGGGCTTACAGCATTAATCGGCCTCCCGTCATGCGCGGACGGTGAGGCAAGGAATCGCGCCGGCACCGGCCGGCGACGAAGGCGCGGATTCTACAGAGATTTCAGGGGAACGGCAACGCCGGTCAAAACACCAGCGCGACCGCGGCGTGAACCATTTCATCGCCTTTGGCCTGCTGGCCAGCGGCGTTCACCACGTACGCCCAATCGGCACGCAGATTGAAATGCTTACCGACCGCCAAACGCCAGCCGATGCCGACGCTGGCGCCGGTCTGTTCCGATATTTCTCCAGGCTGCGGACTATTGCGGCTCACGGTACCCATGTCGTAAAACACCAGCGCCCGCATGCGAATGTCCTGCCATGGCAGTTTTACCTGGCTGCCAAAATCGGGAGTATAAAGCTCGAGATTGGTGGTTAAACCGCGGTCATCGGCGACTTCGCGCAGATTAAACCCACGTACCGAATCCGGGCCGCCGAAACCAAACTGTTCGCCCGGCACCAGCGCATCCGAGGTCCATTGACCATTAAGCGCCGCGCGTAATTGCCAGTCCTTCGGCAACAGCCTTTCGTAGGTGGCGCTATATCGCCACATACGATAGTCGGCACGCGCATCTGCGCGCGCCGCTTTGAAATCGGCATCGGTGCCATCGCTGCCACCTGGAAACAGATTCTGCACCAGGCTTAGATAAAATTGGAGTTGCGCCTGGTTCATGCGCCACAGTCCACTGTAAGTCGCGCTGGCAGGATGCACGGTAATATCCGGAACCAAGGTGCCGGGCACCCCTGTCAACAGCACTTCGTTTTGATAAGCGCGGTAATCGACGCCGACGATCACCCTATGTTCATATTCGCCGAATTTCGGCAGATAAATATTGTAATGTGCGCCTAAGATAGTACCACTGCCGCTGACATTGAATAAATCCTGAATAGTACCGGAATTGACATTGGAATTAACTGCAAAGAGATCCAGCGAACTGTTGATCGCATAAAACGGCATGTGATAGCCCGCAAAGAAAATCTTGACGTCGTCCATTTGTGTCGGGGATGTCTGGTACTGGACGGTCAGGATCTGGTCGCGATTGAACAGGTTTGAATGCTGGAAGCCGATCCCGAGACGCTCATCGCCGGTTTCCTTGGTGCCAGTGTTGTCGAGCGTGGCAAAGTAGCGGAGCGGCTTTTCGTCTTGGATCTTGATGACCGCATCTTGCTCATTATCCGTGTCGCCCGACCGGAGCAGCACCGTGGTGTGCTTGGTCGGATGATCATCCAGCAGCTGCAGATTACGTGCGATCGCCTGCGAGTTCGGCATCACGCCCTCTTTAAGAGTCGGCAAACTGGCGCGGATGTTGTCTGCATTGAAATATTTGTTGCCCTCAATCGTGACTTTGCCGATGTGCGTCTCGACCACTTGCAATTGAACCGCGCCGCGCGTGATATCCTGCTCCGGCAGCATCACCTGCACCGAACCGTAGCCGCGTTTCCGGTAGGCCTGCTCCAGCGCTTCGAGCGCGTGCTGGATATCACCGAAATCCTTGTCAGCGCCGGTGTAAGGCGCGACGATCCGTTCGATTTCGGCGGCGTTTAGCAGAGTGTTGCCCGTAACCTCAAACCGTACGATGCGGAATTTCGGATTAGCGGCGGCGTCGGCCGTCTGTGCCACTGCTTCGGGAACGCAAGCCGACAGCGCGCCGATCACGAGAGCAAAAACCACCAGACCTTGGCGCATGACGTATGGATGCGATGTTGGGAACATGAGAATGTCAGGAATTATATTGTGATGTCAACAGGTTGGCAATTTATACTTCAAACACGCCGGCATCACCCATAATGACGGCGGCGGCGGTGGGTTTCGGCCAGGCATATGCCGCTGGCGACCGATACGTTGAGGCTTGCCACGCTGCCCGTCATCGGGATTCGCGCCAATTCATCACAGTGTTCGCGCGTCAGCCGGCGCATCCCCACGCCCTCCGCGCCCAGCACCCACGCCAATGCCCCGTCAAGCCGGGCGCCATAAATATCGGCCGCCGCGCTTTGATCCGCGCCCACCACCCATACGCCGCGTTCCTTGAGTTCACGCAACGTGCGCGCCAGATTGGTGACCATGATGTACGACACAGTCTCGGCCGCACCGCAGGCGACTTTTGATACCGTCGGCGTAAGACCGACTGCGCGATCCTTGGGCGCGATTACCGCGTGCACGCCGAATGCATCGGCAACACGCAGGCATGCACCGAGATTGTGCGGATCCTGAACGCCATCGAGCACCAGCAGCAATACCGGTTCGACAGCCTGCTCGAGCAATTCATCGAGATCGGCTGTCGGACCATGCGCCGCGATGCGAGCGGCAACTCCCTGATGGCGCGCATGGCTGGTCAATCCATCGAGCCGCGCCGCATCCACCGTCAGCAGCCGCACCCGATGATCGGCGGCCAGCCGGGTTAAATCCCGGGCGCGCGCGTCATTGCGCGCGGCATCGAGGTAGATTTCCCGAATGCCGGCGGCATGACGGCGCAACTGTGCGGTCACCGCGTGAAAACCGTAAATGACGCGCGTCGCGGTCACCGCTTGCGATCTTGCTCGACCAGCGTGAAATCGATCTTGCTGCTTTCGAGATCGGCGCGCGCCACGCGCACCGTCACGCGGTCGCCGAGTCCGAACTGCGCGCCGCCGCGTTCGCCGCGCAGTTGATGGCGCGCGGCGTCGAAGTGGAAGTAATCGTTGCCGAGATCGGACACGTGCACCAGTCCCTCGACATAAATATCGTCGAGCGCGACGAAAATGCCGAATGCGACCACCGCGCTGATGCTGCCGGTGAACACATCGCCGACGCGGTCTCGCATGTAATAGCACTTGAGCCACGCCTCGACATCGCGCGTCGCTTCGTCGGCGCGCCGCTCGGTCTGCGAGCACCGTGCGCCGAGTTCGTGCCAGTTGCCGGGATCATAGCGCTTGCCATGCAACGCCGCCTTGATCGCGCGGTGCACCAGCAGATCCGGATAGCGGCGGATCGGCGAGGTGAAATGCGTGTACGCTTCGTAGGCGAGCCCGAAATGGCCGACGTTGTCGGGGCTGTAGACCGCCTGCTGCAGCGAGCGCAGCATCACGGTTTGCAGCAACTGGGCGTCGGGGCGGGCTTTGACGCGCTCGAGCACTTTGGCGTAGTCGCCGGCGCGCGGCGCGCCGCCGCCGCCCACCTGCAGTCCGAATCCTTTCAGGAACTCGCGCAATGCGTTCAGTTTTTCCGGCGTCGGCCCCTCGTGGATCCGATACAGCACCGGATGGCCGTGGCCGCGCAGAAAATCGGAAGCGCAAACGTTGGCCGCCAGCATGCATTCTTCGATAGTACGGTGCGCGTCGTTACGCTCGACCTTCACGATCCGCTCGATTTTGCCGCGCGCGTCGAAAATCATCTGCGTCTCGACGGTTTCGAAGTCGATCGCGCCGCGCTTGGCGCGCGCCTTGGTCAGCGCCTGATAAAGCCGATGCAGATTCGCAAGATACGGCACCAGTGCGCGCCGCTGGCGCGCGCCCGCTCCCTCCGGGTCCGCCAGGATCGCGGCCACCTCGTTATAGGTCAGCCGCGCATGCGACCACATGGTCGCCGGATAAAACCGGTAGTCGGTGACATCGCCGTGCGCGTTCACCGTCATGTCGCACGCGAGGCACAGACGGTCAACTTCGGGATTGAGCGAACAGAGTCCGTTGGACAGCACCTCCGGCAGCATCGGTATCACGCGGCGCGGAAAGTACACCGAGTTGCCGCGGCTGCGCGCTTCGATATCGAGCGCATCGCCATGCTCCACATAGTGGCTGACGTCGGCGATTGCGACCACCAGCCGGAAGCCCTTGCCGCGCGGCTCGCAATACACGGCGTCGTCGAAATCCCTGGCGGTTTCGCTATCGATGGTCACCAGCGGCAGATCGCGCAGATCCTCGTGTCCCGCCGTGTCGTCCGCGGTGACGCCGCCGGAAAATTGCGCGCACGCTTTCTCGATCTGACGCGAAAAGACGTGCGGCAGATCGTGCTTGCGCAGCGCGATTTCGATCTCCATGCCGGGATCGGCGTAATTGCCGAGCACTTCGGTCACGCGCGCGATCGGCTGGGCCTGCTTGCCCGGCTGCTCGATAATGTCGGCGACCACCACCTGCCCCGGCTTGGCATCCAACGCGTCGCCGGGCGGCACCAGCAAATCCTGGCTGATGCGTTTGTTCTCGGCGACCACGAACAGCACGCCGCGCTCGCGATGCAGGCGCCCGACCACCCGGTGATTCGCGCGCTCCAGCACTTCCACGATCTTGGCCTCCGGCCGGCCGCGCCGGTCGACACCGGCTTCGCGCACTGCAACCCGGTCGCCGTGCAGCACCTTGTGCATCTCGTGCGGACCGAGAAACATGTCGGGGCCGCCGTCATCGCGGATCAGGAAACCGAAGCCGTCGGGATGGCCTTCGACTTTCCCGGCGATCAGATCGAGCTTGGACATCACGCAGATCGCATCGCGCCGGTTACGCATGATCTGGCCGTCACGCTGCATCGCGGCGAGCCGGCGTTCGAACGTTTCGTGCTCGCGCGGCCTGATCGCGAGCAATTGCCGCAGCTGCGCTTCGCTCACCGGCACGCCCTGCGCCTCAAGGGTCTGCAAAATGAGTTCGCGGCTGGGCAGCGGATCGGCATACTTGCCGCGCTCGCGATCGAGATACGGATCGCTGCTGCGTGCCGCCTGCGCTTGCCGCGCGCTCTGCGCCACGGGACGGCGCGAGCGGGAATTGCGGGAGGATTTACGTTGTTTCATTGACAAACCAATCTTTTGTGATTACATTCCCCCGCCTTCCGGGCCGAGATGGCGGAATTGGTAGACGCACCAGTTTCAGGTACTGGCGGGGCGACCCGTGGAGGTTCGAGTCCTCTTCTCGGCACCATCATTTTTTTGTTCCGGGTTTCAAGTTCCATGCAAGTCGCGCGCCCGGGGCATTGAACTCGCAATCTGCGGCCTGAGACCTGGAACTTCATTTGAACGGATGCCGCCGCACGATGGTTTGCGCGCGGTCGGGGCCGGTTGAAATCAGGTCCACCGGCACGCCGCAGATTTCTTCGATGTGCTGCAGATAGCGCCGCGCCGCCGGCGGCAATTGCTCCTCGCGCGTCAAACCGACGGTACTTTCCTTCCAGCCCGGGATCTCTTCGTAAACCGGCTCGCACTCCGCGGTATCCTCGGCGCCAAACGGCAGAATGTCGCGCCATTCTCCATTCAGCCGATAACCGGTGCCTATCTGCAACGTCTCCATGCCGTCCAGCACATCGAGCTTGGTCATGCACAGACCGGAAATACCGTTGATCTGGATCGCACGTTTCAGCGCTGCGGCATCGAACCAGCCGCAGCGCCGCGGCCGGCCGGTGACCGAGCCGAACTCGTTGCCGCGTGCCGCCAGCTGCCGTCCGATATCGTCGTCGAGTTCGGTCGGGAATGGCCCGGAGCCGACGCGCGTCGTGTACGCCTTGGTGATGCCGAGCACGTAATGCAGCAAATGCGGGCCAACGCCGGCGCCGGCGCACGCCGCGCCGGCGACGCAGTTACTCGATGTCACATACGGATAGGTGCCGTGATCGATGTCGAGCAGCGTGCCCTGCGCGCCCTCGAACAGCAGGTTCTTCCCGGCGCGGTAGGCGTCATACAGCATGCGCGGCACGTCGGCGATCATCGGCGCGATGCGTTCGACAAATTGCAGGGTGTCATCGTGCGTGCGCTGGAAATCCACCGGCGCCGCGTGAAAATATTCGGTCAGGACGAAATTATGGTAATCGAGCACGTCGCGCAGCTTCGCGGCGAACCGCCGCGGCTCGAGCAGATCCTGCAGCCGGATCGCGCGGCGCGCGACCTTGTCCTCATAGGCGGGGCCAATGCCGCGCCCGGTGGTGCCGATTTTGCCGGCGCCTTTGGCGGCTTCGCGCGCGTGATCAATCGCGACGTGATAAGGCAGGATCAGCGGACACGCTTCGCTGATATGCAACCGCCCCCCGACAGCGACGCCGGCCTGCTTGAGTTCGTCGATTTCCTGCAACAGCGCGGCGGGCGACAGCACCACGCCGTTGCCGATATAGCACGCGACCTGCTCGCGCAAAATTCCGGAAGGAATCAGCCGCAGAATGGTTTTTCTGCCGCCGATGACCAGTGTGTGTCCGGCGTTATGCCCACCCTGGAAGCGTACGACCCCCTGGGCATGGTCGGTCAGCCAATCGACGATCTTGCCTTTGCCTTCATCCCCCCACTGACTGCCGACAACCACTACATTTTTTGACATGATTTATTCGTAACCACGGATAAATGCCGGCAGCCACAAACGCTGTGATCTACCATCAACGTTCATCTGTGCTTACCGGCGGTTTCATTAAATTTTCACTACCTGCCATTTGCGGGCCCGTCGTACCAATTTTCGATCGCAATCGGATTCGGCGCGCGTCGTACCATGGCCCGGCAGTGCGACGACCACGACCGTGCCTGCGCGGCGCAGCGCGGCGATGCGTTTCTGCAACGCTGCGTCGCGCGGCAAATACGGCGCCAGCACGCCCCTCTGCAGCTTTTCGCCCGGCGCCACGGCGGCGAACTCGCGCAAATCAAGACTGAAGCCGGTCGCCGGACGCGCCCGTCCGAACGCCCGGCCGATTTCATCATAGCGTCCGCCCAGCGCCAGCGCATTCGGCGATCCCTCGACATATGCCGCAAACACCACGCCGCTGTGATAGTGATAGCCGCGCAATTCGCCGAGATCAAAACGGACATCGACGCCATCCGCTGCCATCACACCGCCAATCGCGCGCAGCTGCGTGAGCGCCTTCCTGATTTCAGGATCGTCCGGCAATATCCGCTGCGCCGCGCGCAATACCTCAACGGCGCCCGTCAACCCGGGCAATTGTTCGAACGCAGCCCGGATTCCTGCATTGAGCCCGCGCACCAGCGCGCGCAGGGCCGATGCATCCTTCAGCTGCACCGCGCGAAACAAGGCGGCTTCGGTTTCGGCGTTGATCCGCGCACGCCGCACCAGCGCACGGAACACGCCAACGTGACCGATGTCGAGCTGTGGCCGCGCAATTCCCGCCAGCCGCAACGCGGCAAGCATCAGGCGCTGCACTTCGATGTCCGCCTCGACGCCGGCATGGCCGTAGATTTCGGCTCCGGCCTGCAGCGGCTCGCGCGTGCGGTTCAATCCCGCCGGCAACGTGTGCAGTACGCTGCCGGCATAGCACAGCCGGCTCACGCCCTTGCGGTTGAGCAAATGCGCATCGATCCGCGCGACCTGCGGTGTAATGTCGGCGCGCACGCCCAAGGTGCGTCCCGACAGCTGATCGACCAGCTTGAAGGTCCGCAGATCGAGATCATGGCCGGTGCCGGTCAGCAGCGAGTCGATGTATTCGAGCAGCGGCGGCTGCACCAACTGATAGCCGTGGACTTCGAACAGGTCGAGCAACGCGCGCCGCAGCAGCTCGATGCGCCGCGCCTCGTCCGGCAGAATGTCCTCGATATATTCCGGCAACAGCCACTTGCGCATGGTAAAAATCATCGCCTTTTGACAAGATGCGAAGGATAACCCGGCTGCACCGCTTTCGGAAATCAATGCGATAAAAACAGCAGCAACAGCCCGGCCAGCATCGACGTCAACCCGATGAAGCGGATCTGGCCGTCGTTCAATTCCACCAGGCGGCGGAATGTCGTGCGCCACAGTTGGGGCGCAAGAAACGGCAACATGCCCTCGATGACCAGCATCAATGCCAGCGCGGTCAACAGTAGATTACCCATGGCCATCTACCGCGGTTATTTTGACGGCTTGCTGTTCTTGAAGTACTTGAAGAATTCCGAGTTGGGATCGATGACCAGCACGTCGTTCTTGTCCTTGAAACTCTGGCGATAGGCTTCCAGGCTGCGATAGAACGCATAAAACTCCGGGTTTGCCTGATAGGCGCCGGCATAGATCGCAGCCGCCCTGGCGTCCCCCTCGCCTTTGACGCGCTGGGCTTCGTGATAGGCCTTGGCAAGGATCACCACGACCTGTTTATCGGCATCGGCACGAATTTTTTCCGATTCTGCACCGCCGGTTGCCCGCAATTCATTGGCGGCGCGTTTGCGTTCCGCTTCCATGCGGCCGTACACCGAGTTGCTGACTTCCTGTGGCAGATCGACCCGCTTCAGACGCACATCAAGCACCTCGGCGCCGATCGATTGCGCGTCCTCATTGGCCTTTTTCCGCATCAACTCCATGATTTGATCGCGCTCACCCGACACCACGTCATGTACGGTGCGATTGCCGAATTCAGCACGCAGTCCGTCATTGATCGTCTGCAACAGCCGGGTCTGCGCGAGCGCCTCATCGCCGCCAACGCTGGTGTAGTATTTACTGACATCAGCGATTCGCCATTTCACATACAAATCGACCAGCACGTTCTTCTTTTCCGAGGTCAGGAATAGTTCCGGCTCGGGAGTCTCGATCGTCAATACCCGGTTATCGAAATAACGGACGTTGTCGATCACCGGCCATTTGAAAAATAACCCGGGCTGTTTCTTGACGGAGATAATTTCGCCGAATCTGAACACGATTGCGCTTCGACGCTGATCGACGACGAATACGCTTAGCGCAAGCAGAATCACAACGGCGATGGCTGCTGCGGCAAACGCCACCAAGTGCTGTCTCATCGATCCTCCCGATCACGGCTGCGGAACTCATCACGCGAGCGCGATACGGAAGAGGCGCTGCTGCTCGTATCCGGAACCGTGGAATCCGCCGGCTTGCTGGTGTCGGCAGGCGCCGGCGCCGGTGCCGGTGCCGCCGGCGCAAGCGTCGGGGCCGTCATCTGAAATAGCTTGTCGAGCGGCAGATAAAGCAAGCTGCCGCCGCCTCCTTTCTGATCAACCAATACCTTGCTGGTGTTGCTCATCATGTCCTGAATGGCTTCAAGATAAAGACGCTCGCGTGTCACACCGGGCGCCTTGTTATACTCGACGACGATCTGCCGAAAGCGGCTGGCATCGCCCTGTGCGCGCTCGATCACGCGCTGGCGGTAGCCTTCCGCCTCCTGCGTCAGGCGGGCGGCGGTGCCCTGCGCCCGGGGAATCACATCATTGGCGTACGCTTCACCTTCGTTCTTTTGACGATCACGGTCCTGTGCAGCTTTGACCACGTCGGCGAACGCCGCTTGCACCTGGTCCGGCGGTTGCGCGTTTTGCATCGTAACCTTGCTGATGCTGATCCCGGTTCGATAGCGGTCGAGGATTTTCTGCATCAATTTCTGAGCATCCGCCGCGACCTGCGCACGCCCCTCATTGAGCACAAAATCCATTTTGCTTTTGCCGACAATCTCGCGGATCGCTGTTTCCGCTGCCTGCAGCACCGTGTCTTTCGCGTCCGGGTCGGAAAAGCGGTTATTGAACAAATAATCGCGCGGATCTTTCACCACATACTGCACCGCGAACTGTACATCGACGATGTTGGCATCGTCGGTCAGCATCAGCGATTCCTGCGGCACTTTGGTTTGAGCTGTGCCGCGATAGCCGATCTCGAGCGAGCGCACTTCAGATACGTTGATGACATCGACGGTCTCGACCGGATAGGGCAGGTGCCAGCGCGCTCCCGGCTGGGTTTCCTCGGCAAACTTGCCGAAGCGCAGCACGATGCCGCGCTGATTTGCATTAACGATGTAAAAACCGCTCGCCAGCCATACCGCCACGACCAGCGCGATCAGCCAGCCGAGACTGCCGCCAAAGCCCGGCATGCCGGCACCACCGTCGGGCGGCCGCTGGCCATTCCCGCCGTCGCGCCCTCCGAGCAAGGCCTTGAGCCTTTTCTGGAAATTGCGCACCATTTCATCGAGATCGGGCGGCTCGTTGCCGCGGCGTCCCCATTGCGGGTCGTTGAGCGCCATTAATGCACCGAGCATACGGCGCAATTTTTCGGCAACGAAAGCGCGGCCGTTCCGCCAGTAGATGAGCATGTTTTGAATGAGTTCCGTGTCAGGCCGCGGCAGGACAGGCGGTTGTCGAATGCATTAGCGATGTGGCGTTTTCCGTCAGCGCGCGTTTCAGGACATCAAGTCCGGTACCTGTCGCGGCGCTGATCCAAACGCGGCAAATTCTACCATATTCATTGCGCTCGACCTGCGGTTCAATGCCCGTTAAATCTATTTTATTGTAGACCAGCAACTGCGGAATGCGATCGGCGCCGATCTCGGCCAGCACAGCGTTGACGGCCGCGACCTGCGCGTCGCGCGCCGGGCTGCTGGCGTCAACGACGTGCAACAGCAAATCCGCCTGCACCGCCTCTTCGAGCGTGGCACGAAACGCCGCCACCAGCGTATGCGGCAACTGCCGGATGAAGCCGACGGTATCGGACAACACCATCGGCACGTTGTCCGGCAAATGCAGCCGGCGGGTCGTTGTGTCGAGCGTCGCAAACAGCCGGTCGGCGGCATAGGCATCGGCATGTGTCAGCCGGTTGAACAGCGTCGACTTGCCGGCGTTGGTGTAGCCGACGATGGACATCGAAAAGGTATTGGCACGCCGTCTCTCGCGGCGCTGCACATCGCGCCGTACCGCCAGTTTGCCAAGCTTGTCTTTCAATACCTTGACGCGTTTGGCGAGCAGCCGGCGGTCGGTTTCAAGCTGGGTCTCACCGGGACCGCGCAGGCCGATGCCGCCTTTTTGCCGCTCCAAGTGAGTCCAGCCGCGCACCAGACGCGTCGCAAGATGTTCGAGCTGCGCCAGTTCGACCTGCAGCTTGCCCTCGTGGCTGCGCGCGCGCTGCGCGAAAATGTCGAGAATCAGGCTGACACGGTCGATGACGCTGCAGTGCAATTGCTGCTCGAGATTGCGCTGCTGCGCCGGCGACAGTTCATGATTGAAAATCACCAGCGATGCACCGTTTTCCGCCACCAGACCGGCGAGTTCCTCGACCTTGCCGCGGCCGGCGAACAGGGCGGGATCAGGACGCGCACGGCGCCCCTGCAATACCGCGGCGATCTTGAGGCCGGCACTCACGGCAAGCTCCCGCAATTCGGCGGTGGTTTCGGCATAATCATCGTCGCCGAAATCAAGGCTGACCAGGACCGCCCGAGAGCTGGTCCCCGGACGCTCAACCATCAATTATCGGGGGTGTGATCGGAAGCAAGGTTGACCGCACGCGCCGGCACTATGGTCGAAATCGCGTGCTTGTAAACCATCTGGGTAACCGTGTTCTTGAGCAACACGACGTATTGGTCGAAGGATTCAACCTGCCCCTGCAGCTTGATGCCATTGACCAGATAAATGGACACCGGAATATGCTCCTTGCGCAGTGCATTCAAAAACGGGTCTTGTAATAACTGCCCTTTTGTACTCATGCTGATTTCCTCATTCTTGGTATTTGTTAACACTCTACTGTATTTCCTACTGCAATACTAGGGTACTCGATTTCAGCGCCTGGCCCGTTTCCGACCGAATGGGTTGGCCCCCTGCCGGAATTCGACACGCAATGGAGTACCTTCCAGTTTGAACGCGTCGCGGAAAAAACGTTCCAGATAACGGCGATATCCGGCGGCAATGCGATCAAGGCCGGTGCCATGAATCACGATGCGCGGCGGATTGACGCCGCCCTGATGCGCATAGCGCGGTTTGGGACGGGAAACGCCGGTGCGCGGCGGCGCCTGACGCGCCACCGCCACCGCCAGGGCACGGGTGAGCTTGGGCGTCGATAACCGCGCGATCGCAGACTGGTAGGCACGTTCGACCGAACCCAACAGCGGCTGGATGCCGGTACCCTTGAGCGCCGATATGAAATGAACCGGGGCGAACTCGACGAAATTGAGCATGCGCTCAAGCGTGCGTTTCGCCCATTCGCGCTGCGGCATGTCCAGGTCATCCCATTTGTTGACCGCAAGCACCAGAGCGCGGCCGGCCTCGACGATGTAACCGGCGATGTGCGCGTCCTGATCGGTGATCCGTTCGCTGGCGTCGAGCACCAGGATCACGACGTTGGCATCCTCGATCGCCTGCAATGTCTTGATGACCGAAAATTTTTCGACGGTGTCGGTAACCCGCCCACGGCGCCGCAGGCCGGCGGTATCAATCAACGTATAGCGTTGCCCATGGCGCTCGAATTCGATCTCGATGGCATCGCGCGTGGTACCGGGCTCATCGAACACGATTACACGCTCTTCGCCGAGCAGGCGGTTCACCAGCGTCGACTTGCCGACGTTGGGCCGGCCGACGATCGCGACGCGCGGATGCTTTGATTGTTCCTCATCATCTTCGGCAACGGAAAAATCCGCGAGCATCAATTCGGCGAGATCGCTGACGCCTTCGCCATGCGCGGCGGAAATCGCGAGCGGTTCGCCGAGCGCAAGCTCGTGGAATTCCGCGCACGCTGCCGCGCGCTCCATGCCTTCGGTCTTGTTGACGACCAGCCAGACCCGCTGGCCGCTCGCGCGCAGCTGCGCGGCAATCTCACGATCCTGCGGCATCAAACCCTGGCGGCCGTCCACCATGAAAATCACCGCGTCGGCTTCGGCTACCGCTTGCAGTGTTTGTTGCGCCATCGCCCGCAAAATACCGTCGGGCGCAATCGGTTCCAGGCCGCCGGTATCGACAACGATGTATGGTTTATCGCCGACGCGTCCGCGGCCGTAGTGCCGGTCGCGCGTCAGCCCCGGCGCATCGGCGACGATCGCATCGCGGCTGCGCGTCAGCCGGTTGAACAACGTGGATTTTCCGACGTTGGGCCGGCCGACGATGACGATGGTGGGCTTCACTGCCGCTGCATTCGATGTAATTATTAAATCAATGCCAAGTCGCGCCTGGCGGGCCGGGGATCGGCGCGATTACTGGACGGCGATCGCGAACACGCCGCCTTTTTGGGTCACTACCAGGATACCTTCGTCGAGCGCCACCGGCTGCGTGATGATCGGACTGCCGTCGGTCGCGACGCGCACCGCGAATTCACCGTCTTTGCGCGACATGAAGTGCACGTAGCCCTGATAATCGCCGACCGCAATGAAGCGGCCGCTCGCCACCGGCGCGGTAATCTGGCGTCCCAACAGTTTTTCCTGTTTCCATTGCATCTCGCCGGTAGCCTTGTCGAAGGCGACCACCGCGCTCTTCTCGTCGGATACGTAAAGATCGCCGCCTTCAATGGTAAGGCCGGCGACGCTGGAAATTTCACGCCCCCATATCGGCGTACCGCTGGCCAATTCGAAACACGCGACACGCCCCTGGAATGCGGCTGCGCATATCTGCCGCCCGTCGATCACCGGCGGACTGGCAATATCAGTGACGCGTTCCAGCTCGGTCGTTCCCTTCGGTATCGCCACCAGGGCATCCCAGCCGAGTACGCCGCTATCGAGCGCCAGCGCGACCAGGCGGCCGCCCGGAAAACCGGCGAACACGCCGCCGTGATAAAGGACGACACCGGCATCGGTACGCATCGTCAGCGTTGGAATCTGCCGCTGATACGTCCACTTGGTTTCCCCGGTCGCGGCATCGAGGCCGAAGACGCGGCTGTCGCCGCCGCGCACCACGACCATGCCGGCGTCGAGCTGTGGAGCGCTCAGCACTTCGCTGCTGAGCTGCGCCTTCCACAACTGCTTGCCTTCACGGTCAAAGGCAAACACCGCTCCCTGCGGCGTGCCGACCAGGATCATGCTGCTGTTGCCGCCGACACCGCCGGACAACTTGGCGCCAGTATCGATGTGCAGCGTGCTCTTGCCGCTGGCTTCATCGTAGCGTGTGATCCGTCCTTTGGCATTAGCGACGTACACCGCGCCGCCGCCGACCAGCGGCGAAAAAATATAGGCGCCGGCATCGCCGGCATCCGCCTGCCACAGGATGCGGGCCTGCGCGGTCGCAGTGAATTGCACGAGCTCCGCCGGCTTGATGGCCGGCGCACCGCCGAAAATCTTGTCGTAATATTTATTGAACACCCTGTCGGAATAATCGCCGACGGCACTGCAGCCGCCGAGCGCTGTCACGGCCGCGCAAAGCACCAGGCTCCTCCGGATCCGCATCGCAATCACTTCGTCCCGCCCAGCGCGTCGAGTTTGGCCCGCACCAGCGCGCGGAATGCGTTCTGGGCCGAGCTCTTGTCGAACGCGCTCTGATAAGCGGCGCGCGCTTCATCCGCCCGCCCCTGCGCGACCAGGACGTCGCCCTTGAGGTTGGCATACAGCGCATCCCACGCCGCGCCGTGCGGGGTTTCAAGCAACGTCAACGCATCGGGATATTTTTTTTCATCGAGCAGCAACGCGGCCAGCCGCAGCCGCGCGAGATCGCGCGTCGCGTCATCGGCGGCGTTGTCGGTGAGCCATCGCAACCGCGCCTGGGCACCCGCCGCGTCACCGATATCCACGGCGACGCGCGCACCGACCAGCGCCGCCAGCATCGCATAACCGGTGCGCGGATACTCCGCCGTCAACGTCGCGGCGATGTCGCGCGCCCTGGATTTGTCCCCGCTATTGAGTGCGGTTTCCATCTGCGCGTACAGTTCGCCGGCGGCGAGCGCCTGTTTGTTTTTGTGGTAAATCCAGCCGCTGATCGCGCCGAATGCAAGCGCGCCGGCAACCACCGCCAGCAATATCAGTTTGCGATATTGCTTCCACCACGCCTTCAGGGCATCGATCTGTTCCTGTTCCTGCAAGTCATAAACCGCCATGCTTTATTCCCGTCCTGAAATAATAAGTTCCGCGGCAGCTTCGACCGCACATTGTTTCTGTTCACCGCCATCCCGCAAAGAGCGAATTCCCATTTGACGCAGCTTCGCCTCACTATCGCCGATGATCGCAACAAACCGCGCGCCGCTGGCATCGGCTCTTTTCAACTGCGACTTGAAACTGGTCTCGCCGTTATCAAGCGCCACGCTGCATCCGCGGTCGCGCAGCTGTTCGGCGGCGCTGAATGCAAAACGTGCGGCGTCCTTACCCTGATGCGCAATATATATGTCCAGGGCGATGCCCGGCGTTGGAAGCGCGGTCATCCGCATCAATTCTAGGACGCGCTCGACACCGAGCGCGAAGCCGCACGCCGGCGCCGCTTTACCGCCGATCTGTCCGATCAGCCCGTCGTAGCGTCCGCCGGCACAGATGGTGTCCTGTGCGCCGAGCCGGTCCGTTTTCCATTCGAAGACCGTACGATTGTAGTAATCGAGGCCACGCACCAGGCGCGGATTTACGGTGAACTGCACGCCGGTTTCGCGTAACAGCGACTGGACATCGTCAAAATGCTGCAATGAAGCCTCGTCAAGATCATCTTCCAATCGCGGCGCTTCTGCAATCAGCCCATGCATTTGCGGATTTTTGGAATCAAGCACACGCAATGGATTGCTGTACAACCGGCGTTTTGCGTCCGCATCAAGCATATCCGCATTCTGCTCAAAATACTCAATCAACCGTAAACGATAACTCGCACGCGCTTCCGCACTGCCCAGCGTGTTGATCTCCAGCGTGATCCCTTCGATACCGAGCTCGCGCCACAGCCGCGCGCACATCACGATATGTTCGGCATCGAGATCGGGCCCCGCGAAACCCAGCGCCTCGACGCCGACCTGGTGAAACTGCCGGTAGCGCCCCTTCTGCGGCCGCTCGTGGCGGAACATCGGTCCCGTATAGTACAGGCGCTGCGGCCCGTTGTAGATCAGGTTGTGCTCGATCGCGGCGCGCACGCACGACGCGGTGCCTTCCGGGCGCAGCGTCAGGCTTTCGTCGTTCAACGCGTCGATGAAGGTATACATCTCCTTCTCGACGATGTCGGTCGCCGCCCCGATCGAGCGCACGAACAGTTCGGTGCGTTCGAGCACCGGCGTGCGCAGATTGCGGTAACCGTAGGCGCGCAGCCAGTCGCGCGCCGTGTCCTCGAAACGCTCCCACAGCAGCGCCTGTTCCGGCAGGATGTCGTTCATCCCGCGGACCGCCTGTATCCTTGTTGCCATGAAAGGGAAAAGTTTTAGCCCGCGGTGACGGCGGCCTGGTCCTCGGCAGCCGGCGCAGGGGCGGCAGTGTAATGGTTTTGCACGTAGCGCTCAACCAGTGCCTGGAACTCGCCGGCGATGTTGTCGCCTTTGAGCGTGATCGTCCTGACGCCGTCGATGTACACCGGCGCCACCGGGTTTTCACCCGCGCCCGGCAGGCTGATGCCGATGTTCGCGTGCTTGCTCTCGCCCGGCCCGTTGACCACGCACCCCATCACCGCGACGTGCATGTTCTCGACGCCCGGATGGCGCGTCCGCCACAACGGCATCTGCGCGCGCAGATAACGCTGGATCTGATCAGCCAGCTCCTGGAAAAACGTGCTCGTCGTGCGCCCGCAGCCCGGGCACGCGATGACCAGCGGCGTGAACGAACGCAGTCCCATCGTCTGCAGAATTTCCTGGGCCACCGTCACTTCGCGCGTGCGGTCGCCGTTCGGCTCCGGCGTCAGCGAAATGCGGATGGTGTCGCCGATGCCCTGCTGCAGCAGCACCGCCAGCGCCGCGGTCGAGGCGACGATGCCTTTCGACCCCATGCCGGCCTCGGTCAGGCCGAGATGCAGCGGATAATCGCAGCGCGCGGCAAGGTCGCGATAGACCGCAATCAGATCCTGCACGTTGCTGACCTTGCACGACAACACGATGGCATCGCCTGGCAGTCCCCAGGCTTCGGCCTGGGCCGCACTTTCCAATGCGGAAGCCACCAGCGCACGGCGCATGACCGTTGCGGCCTCGGCCGGCGTCGCGCTCTGCGCGTTTTCATCCATCAGGCGCGCAAGCACCGCCTGATCGAGGCTCCCCCAGTTGACGCCGATGCGCACCGGCTTGCGCAGCCGGCAGGCGAATTCGATCATCTGCGCAAACTGCTCGTCGCGCTTCGAGCCGCGGCCGACGTTGCCCGGATTGATGCGCAGCTTGGCCAGCGCCTCGGCGCACGCCGGATGCTGCGCCAGCAGCCGGTGGCCGTTGAAATGAAAATCGCCGATCAGCGGGACGCTGACGTTCATCGCGTCGAGCTGCTCGCGGATTCGGGGCACCGCGGCCGCGGCCTCCGCGTTGTTGACGGTGATACGCACCAGTTCGGAACCGGCACGCGCCAGCGCCGCCACCTGCGCGACGGTCGCCGCGATGTCGGCGGTGTCGGTGTTGGTCATCGACTGCACGACGATCGGCGTACCGCCGCCGATGACGACGCCGCCGACATTGACTGTGCGCGACGCGCGACGCGCTCCGGAAATCTCCGTCATTTCAATCGAGGACAAGGCGGGCAACGTCGACGTCTATATAAGGATTGAGGTCGAACAGTTTGTCATTGACTTGCAGACGGACGCCGCCGGCGTTGCCGATCACCAGCGATAACGGCGGCGGACCGCTGACCTTCTGCTGGGTGCCGGCCGGATTCAATTGCCACAGCAGCCGGTGGCCGTGACCGTCGCGCACCTCGACCCACGACTCCTGGACGAACGTGAACGTAAGACTGGGTTCGGCGACCGCAGATTCGATTTTCACGTGTACGCTGGGCGCGACGTCGGCTGGTGCCGCCGATGTCGTGGCCGCGGCAGCCGCGACGATCGGCGGCGCCGGCGATACCGCAGCCGGCGGCGGCGTTGCAGCCAGCGACGGTTTCAGCGGGACCTCTGGCGTCTCATCCTCGCGATAAATTTCAAATACGACGCCGGACACCGCCAGCAGCAAAGCCGCGACCGCATAGCGGTACCACTTGACCGGCCGCCTGCCTGGAAACGGGATATCGGCGGACGGCGGCAATCCGGGCGTCGGCTGCACGTTATGCGGCAGACGGGAGTCCGCTTCGGTGAGCAGCGGCGCCGGATCGAGCCCGACCAGCCGTGCGTAATTGCGGATGAATCCGCGCGTAAACACCGCGCCCGGCAACCGGTCATAACAGTCGGCTTCGAGCGCTTCGACCTGCCGTGACGAAAATTTAAGCTGGCGCGCGATATCCGCCACGCTGAGGCTGCGCGCCGCGCGCGCCGATGCCAGCCGCGCTCCGACGCCGGATCCGGCGCCTGCGGCATCTTCAACGGTCTCCGCGCTCACTCGTAATGTCCTGCGCGCAGCGCCTGCGTTTCGGGCGCGTCCGGGAAATTCTTGCGCAGCTGAAAACCGTAACTCGCTTCGGCATCGCGATCGCCAAGATGCCGTTCGATGCGCAATTCAAGCCACAGCAGCCCTGCATTGGGCGCCACTTCAGGGGGCAAACGCAGCAGATAGGATTTGGCGGCGGGGAAATCACCGCGCCGGTACGCGATTTGCGCCAGGTGATACAGCGCCTGCGGTTGCGACGGATTCAGCCTGATCGCTTTCTGGAAATAGTCCTCCGCCGCCGCGGTGTCGCCGATCTGGTCGGCGCAGACGCCGGCGTTGACCCACGATTTCTCCGGCGTCGTATAGAGCGGATTGCGCAGCGCGGCCAGAAAATACTTGATTCCTTCCTGTTCGCGCTTGCGCTGGCACAAAAACAGCCCGTAGCTGTCGTTGCTGTCGGGGTCGGCCGGATCGAGCCGCAGCGCGCGTTGAAAACTTTGCTCGGCGTTGCGGTCGTCGTGCAGCGCCATGTAAGTCATTCCCAGCACGCGGTAGGCCGGCGCGTAATCGGGATCGACCTGCACCGCGGCATTCGCCTCCTCCAGTGCGATCGCGTATTTGCCAAGCTCGTAATAGCCGGCGGCGAGATCGGCGTGCGACTGCGCATGCGCGGTAACCTTGGCATCGGCGCTGCTTTGCCGCTTGGGCGCGTAATCGGCGGTGGCGGGACCGGTGGACGCGCATCCCCCGGCAGCGAGCAACAAACCGATAACGATCAGCCGTCTCATTTCATTCCCTTACGACATGGTTGCCGGCGCCGCGCGCCGTTGGCTGCGCTGGCTGCGGTCCCGGATGTCTCCCGCCAGTTGACCGCAGGCGGCGGCGATGTCGTCGCCGCGCGTTTTGCGGATCGTGGTCGTGATGCCAGCCTGCATCAGCACATCGCGGAAACGCGCGATCGCCGCCGCGCTCGAACAGCGGTAACCCGAGTCCGGAAACGGATTGAACGGGATCAGATTGATCTTGCACGGCACCGATTGCAGCAATGCGACGAGTTCGCGCGCCTGTTCGACGCGGTCGTTGACGCCGTCCAGCATCACATATTCGAACGTGATGAAATCGCGCGGCGCGCGGTCGAGATAGCGCACGCAGGCGGCCAGCAATTCCCGGAGCGGATATTTTTCGTTGATCGGCACCAGTTCGTCGCGCAGCGCGTCGTTCGGCGCGTGCAGCGACACCGCGAGCGCGACCGGGCACGCTTCGCGCAGACGGTCGATCTGCGGCACCAGCCCGGAAGTCGACAGCGTCACGCGCCGGCGCGACAGGCCGTAGGCGTCGTCGTCGAGCATCAACTGCATCGCCGCGACCACGTTGTCGAAATTCGCCAGCGGCTCGCCCATGCCCATCATCACCACGTTGGTGATCGGGCGCGCGTTTTCCGCGGTACGTAACAAGCGTGATGCGAGCCATAACTGGCCGATGATTTCGCCGGCCGTCAGATTGCGGTTGAAGCCCTGCCGCCCGGTCGAGCAGAACGTGCACTCGAGCGCACAGCCGGCCTGTGACGACACACAAAGCGTGCCGCGTGAAGTTTCAGGGATAAAAACGGTTTCGATCGCGTTGCCGGCGCCGACGTCGAGCAGCCACTTGCGCGTGCCATCGGCGGCGACGGTGTCGCGCACGATGCTCGGCGCGCGGACTTCGGCGACGTCCCTGAGCCGCGCGCGCAGCGGCTTTGCGATGTCGGTCATCGCCTCGAAATCGTCCACGCCCGACTGATGAATCCAGTGCATCAACTGCCGCGCGCGGTACGGCTTCTCGCCGAGGCCCGCGCAGAACTGCGCGAAACCGTCTTTATCGAGTTCGAGCAGGTTGACGGCCATGACTTGGTCTAACGCGGGTAAATATCGGACGGCTTGAAAAAGTAGGCGATTTCAGTCGCCGCGGCATCGGCGCTGTCCGAGCCGTGCACCGCGTTCGCGTCTATGCTCTGGGCAAAATCGGCGCGGATCGTTCCTGGCGCCGCCTGCTTCGGATCGGTCGCGCCCATCAGATCGCGGTTCTTCTGAATCGCGTTGTCGCCTTCGAGCACCTGCACGATCACCGGCCCCGAAATCATGAAATCCACCAGGTCCTTGAAAAACGGCCGCGCGCGATGCACCGCGTAAAATCCCTCGGCGTCCTGGCGCGACAGCCGCGTCATGCGCGCCGCGACGATTTTGAGTCCCGCGTTTTCGAAGCGCGAATAAATCTGCCCGATCACGTTCTTTGCGACTGCATCCGGTTTGATAATAGAAAGCGTACGTTCCACCGCCATTACAAGACTTCCCTGATTTTTAAACGAGGGCAGAGAATATCACGATAAGACCTTGAAATGAAGCCGTTTCGGGCGGTTTTGACCGCCGAAAATACGGATTTCGCTCAATGGTCGAGCGGGCTCACCACCCCGCGACTGCCTTTGTTCAATACATGGGTGTAGATCATCGTCGTCGAAACGTCCGAATGGCCGAGCAGTTCCTGTACGGTGCGGATGTCGTAACCCCCTTCGAGCAGATGCGTGGCGAAGGAATGTCGCAGGGTATGCGGCGTGGCCGGCTTGACCACTCCCGACGCCGCCACCGCCCGCTTCACCGCGCGCTGCAACAGCTTTTCGTCGATATGATGGCGGCGCTTATGCCCGCTGCGGGGATCGATCGAATAACTGCCTGAAGGAAACACATACTGCCAGCCCCAGTCGGTTGCTGCATGGGGGTATTTCTTCGCCAGCGCGTCTGGCAAGTACACTTCCGCCATTCCCCGGGCCAAGTCGGCCTCATACAAGTGGCGCCGCTTTGCCAGATGTTCCTGCAGGGATGAAACCAGCGTCTCCGGCAACATCGTTACGCGATCCTTGAATCCCTTGCCTTCACGGATCAGGATTTCCCGCCGCCCGAAATCCACATCCTTCACGCGCAACCGGGCGCATTCCATCAGCCGCATCCCAGTGCCGTACAACAAACGCGCCATCAGGCCGTAAGTCCCCTCCATGTGCTCCAGCAACCTTCCGACCTCCGCGCGACTCAACACCACCGGCAGGCGGTGCGGTCTTTTCGCGCGCACCATTGAATCCATCCACGGCAATTCGATCCCCAGCACCTCGCGATAGAGGAACAACAAGGCCGACAAGGCCTGGTTCTGGGTGGCGGCGGCGACATTTCCCTCAGTCGCCAGATGCGAAAGAAAAGCCTCCACCTCTGGCGCGCCCATGTCGCGCGGGTGACGCTTGCCATGAAACAGGATGAAGCGCTTGATCCATTGCAGATATTGCGTTTCGGTGCGGATGCTGTAATGCTTGATCCTGATCTTGTCGCGAACTTGATCGAGCAACTTCGGGGTTTCCGGGACAGAAGGTGTATTTTCACTGTTCATAATGCAGGGGAAAATATATAAATCAAGCAGAACAATATGTTGAACTGCTACACACTCAAGATTATACACCTGATGTTAGTTTATACACCTTTGCAGGTGTCTACTTTACGTTATGAATCTTGAAGTGAACAAACGATTGCTGCTTATCGGCTGCCTTTTGCTTCTGCCAAGTTGTGCTCAATCTGAGTACGACGTAGTGGAGAGCAAAATCAAAACGCAGATGGGATGGCTCTACAAAGCAAATCCTGACGACGATTTTCAGGCGGCGATACGGAATAAGGACTACCGTTTCATTGGGATATATGGGTATTCGTTGTACGTTCCAGGCGTGGATTTAAAATGTATTTCGGTTGAAAAGGACGTTAATCCCATAGAGGGAACATCCGACGCTGTTTTGGGTTACGAACATGCCAAGCTCATAGCTATTGCTGGCGTCTATGCGGAGCACTACAATTTTCGAATGCGTACGTTTCGAGAAAAGAATATGGGCTTCAAGTGCGATTCATAACCGCCGGTTCTAGAGGCGACGCGCCGCAAGCGGCGCGCGCCTAAACCGGAACGTTAGCGAGCAAGAGGTCACATATGCCGAAACAAATTCATTTCATCGCTGCGTTGCTGGCAACACTGACAATTGCGGCCTTCTTCTCTTCTACAGTTGCCGTGGAACTTTTTGGTTCCCCCGAGGCTGTGGCAACAGTAAAGGCTCTGATTGTCATGCCCGGCCTGTTTATCTTGGTGCCTGCCATTGCAGCAACCGGCGGCAGTGGATTTTTCTTATCAAAATCTCGTCAAGGACGCCTCGTTGAAACCAAGAAGAAGAGAATGCCATTCATTGCGGCAAATGGGCTTCTGGTATTGATGCCGTGCGCCATTTTCCTGAACCGTTGGGCGTCCGCTGGCACATTCGATACCACTTTCTATATGGTTCAGAGCGTGGAGCTTCTTGCGGGCGCGATGAATTTGACGCTCATGGGCTTAAACATCCGCGACGGTTTGAGAATGAGTGGGCGGTTTCGTAAGCAGGCTGCCAATGCTCGCTAACACTGTGCTCCAGCGGACTGTCAAAAAGCTGCGCTTTTTGTCATCCGCTGAGCTTGAACGTTAGCCACTTAAAGGAAATATACGAACAAAAACTTCACGCCGGAGGATTTCGAATTTCGGCAGGAAATTGGCGAATCTGTTAACCAACACAATTACGGGCTAATCGCACCTTCCCGATTCAAGCGGTTTGATTTGTCTGCCACACCCGGCTTTGCGCCGGCACATGGCGCACCAGAAATTCCATCTGATCGGCAAGGATCCGGCGATTGGTCAGGATCAGGTACTCGGCGCGGTTCGGTACGTATGGCAGGTACAGCAGTTCCATGTGCGCCTTCTCCGGCGTGCGGTCGCTTTTCTTTTCGTTGCAGCTGCGGCACGCGGTGACCACGTTCATCCAGGTATCCTTGCCGCCGCGCGAAAACGGAATGACGTGGTCGCGCGTCAGTTTCGAGCCCGGAAAAATGTCGCCGCAATAGGCGCACAGATAACGGTCGCGGTGGAACAGTTCACGGTTGTTGAGCGGCGGCACCTGGCCGAAAGCGCGCATCGCCATCGCCTTGCCCTTGATCGCGATGATGCTGCTGGCGGTAATTTCCGAACGCTCGCCCGACAGGCGGTTGAATCCGCCGTGCACGGTGAACGCATGCTCGCCGGCCGTCCACGCGATCAACTGTTTCGCATAATAGAAGCACGCGTGCTGCCAGGTAATCCAGCGGTGCGGGATGCCGTTGGTGTCAAGCGTCAGGATCAGCGGAAAAACACTGCCGCGGGGCATTGATCCGATATCAACCGTGCTGGACATAAAATCCTGACTGTAATTTCACCTGGTTGCGCGACAATTTACCAGATTTTTCCGGGTTTTTAATGTCCCACCCCGGTTTTATTCGTAAAATCCGCCCTCATATATTTATCAGGAAAATTGGCCGCTAAGATAAACATGTGTTGATGCCTCTGCCTGAAACGAAATTTTCCAACCTTTTGATGGTGCTGGATAGGCACTTCATATATAATAGGCAAAACAAACGGTTATGCTGATTATCAAGAGTTTTTTCTGATGTCTTTCTCAACGTTGGGCTTGGCGCCAGAGTTGCTGCGCGCGATTGCGGAACAGGGCTATACCGAAGCGACCCCCATCCAGCTAAAAGCGATTCCCGCGGTACTCGCGCGCCATGACATCATGGCCTGCGCGCAAACCGGCACCGGCAAAACCGCCGGTTTCTCCCTGCCGATCCTGCAACTGCTCGCCTCCCAGCAAAATACCAGTCCGTCGCCGGCCAGGCATCCGTTGCGCGCACTGATACTCACGCCCACCCGCGAACTTGCGGCGCAGGTCGAGGACAGCGTGCGCACCTACGGCAAATATATGGCGCTGCGCGCCGCCGTCGTTTTCGGCGGCGTCGACATCGATCCGCAAATCAAGGCGCTGCGGGCGGGCGTTGAAATCCTGGTCGCGACGCCGGGACGGCTGCTCGACCATGTGCATCAGAAGACCGTCAATCTGTCGCGGGTCGAGATCCTGGTGCTCGATGAGGCCGACCGCATGCTGGACATGGGGTTCATGCCCGACATCAAACGCATCCTGGCGCTGCTGCCGGCGCAGCGGCAGAACCTGCTGTTCTCGGCAACTTTTTCCGACGACATCAAGAAACTTGCCGGGCAGTTGCTGCAGGCGCCGGTGACAATCGAGGTCGCGCGGCGCAACGCGCCGGCCGAACTGGTCACTCATCTGGTTTATGAAGTCGAGGCCCCGCGCAAACGCGAATTGCTCGTGCACCTGATTCAATCGCGCGGCATGAATCAGGTCCTGATTTTTACGCGCACCAAGCGCGACGCGAATCAGCTGTCGCGCGAACTGGTGCGCGACGGCATCAACGCCACCGCGATCCACAGCGACCGCACCCAGGCCGAGCGCATGAAGGCGCTCGACGATTTCAAGCAGGGCACGGTCAACGTGCTGGTCGCCACCGATATCGCGGCGCGCGGTCTCGATATCGAAGAATTGCCGTTCGTGATCAATTACGAATTGCCGTACACGGCGGAAGACTACGTGCACCGCATCGGCCGCACCGGCCGCGCCGGCAGCAGCGGCGAGGCGATCTCGCTGGTCAGCAAAGACGAACTCAAATTGCTTGAAGACATCGAGCGCTTGTTGAAGCGCCAGCTGCCGCGGCAGCCGCTGCCGGAATTCGCGTCCGGCAGGAAACCATCATCGCCGAAATCCCATGGCCGCCCGCAACCGCGGGGTCCGCAGGCGCCGCCGTCCGGCGGCTTTGATTATTCAGCTCCCTACCATCCGGGGCCCGCTGCCGCCACGACTACGGTTGCTATTGCGCGCGCCAAACCCGGCAAGCAGGTTGCCGCGCTGCTCGGCGGCCTTGCCGTCAAAAAATCATGATTTCCGGGCCGTGGCTTTTGGTTTCCGCGCATTAGAAGCGGCAGCCGGGCGGCGCTCCTGACACTGCTGTTCCAATAACGCCACGAACCCATCGGCCGGCAGCGGCCGGCTGAACAGGAACCCCTGCATATAGTCGCAGCGGTGTTCCTGCAAAAACTTCATCTGCTGCTCGGTTTCGACTCCTTCCGCGATTACTTTCATCCCGAGACTGTGTCCCAGATTGATTACCGCGCATGCGATCGCCGCCGCGTCTCCGTCCTGGCCAAGCTCGTGCACGAATGAGCGGTCGATCTTGAGCGTGTTCACCGGGAAACGCTTGAGATAGCTCAGGCTCGAATAGCCGGTGCCGAAATCGTCGATGCCGAGCTGCACGCCGAGCGCTTCGAGACGTTCCAGAATCTTGATGACTTCCTCCGGATTGTGCATGACCATGCTTTCGGTCAGCTCAAGCTCGAGATACTGCGCCGGCAGTCCGGTGTCGTTCAGCGCCTGTTCCACGGCGCCGACCAGATCGTACCGCACCAGCTGGCGCGCCGACAGATTGATCGCGACCGGCATCGCCGGCAGATTCCGATCCTGCAGGAATTTGTTGAACGCGCACGCCTGCCGCATCACCCACTCCCCGATCGGCACGATCAGGCCGGTTTCCTCGGCCAGCTTGATGAACTCCTGCGGCTGCAGCAGCTTGTTGTCGTCGCCCGCGATGCGCAGCAGCGCCTCCATGCCGGAAATTTTTCCCGTCGTCAGATCGACCTTCGGCTGGTAAAACAGGACGAACTGGTTCTTTTCGAGCGCCTGTTGCAGCATGTTCTGCAGCTCGAGACGTTGCACGATCGCCGTGTTCATTTCCGGCGAATAAAACTGGTAATTGTTCTTGCCGAGTTCCTTGGCCTTGTACATCGCGGCATCGGCGTTGCGCAGCAACATCTGCACGTCGCGTCCGTCGCGCGGAAAAACGCTGACGCCGATGCTGCACGACACGCCGAGCTCGTGCCCTTCGAACTGCCACGGCCGCGCCACCGACTTCAGGACGCGCTGGATCGCCAGCGCCAGCGCCTCGCCGCGGTTCTCTCCCGACAGCAGCAGCACGAACTCGTCGCCGCCCAGCCGGGCGACGGTATCGCTCTCGCGCAGGCACGACTGCATGCGCTTGGCGATCGTCTGCAGCAGCTGGTCGCCGCGGTTGTGGCCGAAGGTGTCGTTGATCAGCTTAAAGTTGTCGAGGTCAACCAGCGCCACCGCGACCACGGACTGGCTGCGCTGCGCGTTCACCATCATGCGCCGCAGCCGGTCGTTCAGCAGCAGACGGTTCGGCAGGTTGGTGACGGGATCGTGGTTCGCCAGATACTCGAGTTTTTCGCGATTCAGTCTGACCTTGGTGACATCCTCGACGAAACCTTCGATGACCACCGGATAATCTTCTTCGTCGGCGCAGGCGCCGCGCGCCCATACCCATTTGATCGTGCCATCCTGGCAAATGATGCGATGTTCGATGAGAAACCGGTGTTTGCCCTTGATCGCCGCGCGGATTTCATCGCGCACGCGTTTGTGGTCTTCGGGGTGGATGATCTGCGCGTAGGACGCAGTGCCGTTAAACAGCAACTCGTCGGGGCGATAACCGGTCAGCCGCAGGCAGCCGTCGCTGATGAACTCCATGGTCCAGTCGGCGTCGTCGCGGCAGCGATAGACCATGCCGTCGAGATTGCTGAGCAGCCCGAACAGCACCCGTTCCTTGTCAGCCGGCACCTGTTCCGGACTTTGCATCTCTCCGCTGAGGATCGGCGATTCCATCAATTCTTTACCCACGCGCGATATGTCCATCTTTTGTGTGACGTGTTTCTGCGACAGGCGCTTGTGCTGCACGCCCCCCTTGGGGTTACAGGCAGGTAATCCTAAATGCACAAACAGTAATCATTGCGGCTCGACCGGCTACCGTCAAGTAGAAATTAAAATCCGGCAGCCGGGCGGTCGCCCTGCCCCGACGCGCGGGGGCGGGACTTATTGCCGCTGGAAGCGCAATTCGCCCTTGACCAGGTCCACGTTGACCGTGTCCTTGGCGGCGAAATGACCTTCGAGAATTTCCCTGGCCAGCGGGTTCTCGATTTCGGACTGGATCGCGCGCTTGAGCGGGCGCGCGCCGTAAACCGGGTCGAACCCCGCTTTTGCGATATGTGCGAGCGCGGCGTCGCTGACTTCGAGCTTGATCTCCATCTTGGCGAGCCGCTTCCCGACCAGCGCGAGCTGGATTTTGGCGATCGCCTGAATGTTCTTGTCGTCGAGCGGATGGAACACCACGATCTCGTCGATGCGGTTGACGAACTCCGGCCGGAAATGCGCCTTCACTTCGTCGAGTACCGCCGCCTTGACGATGCTGTAGTCGTCGCCCGCCATCTGCTGGATCATCTGCGAGCCGAGATTCGAAGTCATCACGATCACCGTGTTCTTGAAATCCACGGTGCGCCCCTGCCCGTCGGTCATGCGGCCGTCGTCGAGCACCTGCAGCAGCACGTTGAACACGTCGGGATGCGCCTTCTCGATTTCGTCGAGCAGGATCAGGCTGTACGGCTTGCGCCGCACCGCTTCGGTCAGATAGCCGCCCTCTTCGTAACCGACGTAGCCCGGCGGCGCGCCGATCAGGCGCGCGACCGAATGCTTTTCCATGAATTCGCTCATGTCGATGCGGATCAGATGGTCTTCGGAATCGAACAGGAATGAAGCCAGCGCCTTGCACAACTCGGTCTTGCCGACGCCGGTCGGGCCGAGAAACAGGAACGAACCGTACGGACGGTTCGGATCGGCGAGTCCCGAGCGCGAGCGGCGGATCGCATCCGACACCAGCCGCACCGCTTCGTCCTGGCCGACCACGCGGTTGTGCAGTACTTCTTCCATCCGCAGCAGCTTGTCGCGCTCGCCTTGCATCATCTTCGACACCGGAATGCCGGTCGCGCGCGACACCACCTCGGCGATTTCCTCGGCGCCGACCTGCGTGCGCAGCAATTTGTGCTGCGCCGTTTCCTTTTTGCCGGATTTCTCGGCGGCTTTCAGTTGCGCTTCGAGCTGCGGCAGCTTGCCGTACTGCAGTTCGGCGAGCTTGTCGTACTGGCCCTTGCGCTGCAAGTCCGCCATCTGCGCGCGCAACTTGTCGATCTCTTCCTTGATGTGCTGTGCGCCCTGCACCTGCGCCTTCTCGGCCTTCCAGATTTCGTCGAGATCCGCGTATTCCTTTTCGAGCTTGGCGATTTCGGTTTCGATCGCGGCCAGCCGCTGCTTCGACGCCTCGTCCTTTTCCTTCTTGACCGCTTCGCGCTCGATCTTGAGCTGGATCAGGCGGCGGTCGAGCTTGTCCATTGCTTCCGGCTTGGAATCGATCTCCATCTTGATGCGCGACGCCGCTTCGTCGATCAGGTCGATCGCCTTGTCGGGCAGGAAACGGTCGGTGATGTAGCGGTGCGAGAGTTCGGCCGCGGCGACGATCGCCGGGTCGGTGATCTCGACGCCGTGATGGACTTCGTATTTTTCCTGCAGGCCGCGCAGGATCGCGATCGTGCTCTCGACGCTCGGCTCGCCGACCAGCACCTTCTGGAAGCGGCGTTCGAGCGCGGCGTCTTTCTCGATGTATTTGCGGTATTCGTCGAGCGTGGTCGCGCCGATGCAATGCAGTTCGCCGCGCGCCAGCGCCGGCTTCAGCATGTTGCCGGCGTCGATCGCGCCCTCGGCCTTGCCGGCGCCGACCATGGTATGGATTTCGTCGATGAAGACGATGATGCGGCCTTCCTCGTGCGCGATTTCCTTGAGCACGGCCTTCAGCCGTTCCTCGAACTCGCCGCGGTACTTGGCGCCCGCCAGCAGGGACGCCATGTCGAGCGACAGCACGCGCTTGTTCTTGAGCGTCTCCGGCACTTCGCCGTTGACGATGCGCTGCGCGAGGCCTTCGACGATCGCGGTCTTGCCGACGCCGGGTTCGCCGATCAGCACCGGATTGTTCTTGGTGCGGCGTTGCAGAATCTGGATCACGCGGCGGATTTCGTCGTCGCGCCCGATCACCGGGTCGAGCTTGCCGCTTTGCGCGCGCTCGGTCACGTCCATGGTGTACTTCTTGAGCGCCTCGCGCTGGCCTTCGGCCTCGGCGCTGTTGACGCCCTCGCTGCCGCGCACCGCGGTGATCGCCTGCTCCAGCGGCTGGCGCGTGCCGCCGTGCTGTTTCAATAATTTTCCGGTCTCGCCCTTGTCCTGCGTCAGCGCCAGCAAAAACATTTCCGAAGCGATGAACTGGTCGCCGCGCTTCTGCGCTTCCTTGTCGGTCAGATTGAGCAGGTTGGACAGATCGCGCGAAACATTGACCTCGCCGCCGGCGCCTTCGACCTTGGGCAGGCGCTGCAGCGCGCCTTCAAGCGCGGTCCGCAGCGCCGGCACGTTGGCCCCGGCGCGCGCCAGCAGTGAACCAGTGCTGCCGTCGTCCTGCTGCAACAGCGCCAGCAGCAGATGCTGCGGCTCGATGTACGGATGGTCGCGCCCGACCGCCAGGCTTTGCGCGTCGGCCAGCGCCTGCTGGAATTTGGTGGTGAATTTGTCTAAGCGCATGATTTGTCCTTTTAAATCCTTCCCTCCAAATGGGGTATCGCGCCCCGTTTTCAAGGCATGGAATCATTGGCTGGAAAAATCTCCTTCATCCCCTCCTTCTCCCGATCGGAGAAGGCTTTTGTTTCCCTCTCCCTCCGGGAGAGGGTACAGGGTGAGGGAAATGAATGCGCCCCAAATTTTAAGATTATTTCAGGTGGCCTCTTCTGTAAAATTGACCCATGTCATCTGAATTTGCAAATCTGTCCGCCGTCATCGAAAACGATGTCGCACGGGCGCTGGCCGAGGACGTCGGCGGCGGCGACCTGACCGCGCAACTGATCCCGGCGGACAGGCGCGCCCACGCCACCGTCATCAGCCGCGTGCCGGCGGTAATCTGCGGCGCGGCGTGGTTCAACGCCTGCTTCCGCCAGATCGATCCGCAAGTGGACATCCAGTGGTCGGGTGCGGGTGGCGATGGTAATCTGGTTCAGTCGAATCAGCAATTGTGTGCGTTAAATGGCAACGCTCGTGCATTGCTGACCGGCGAGCGCGTCGCGCTCAATTTCCTGCAAACGCTGTCGGCGGTCGCGACCGCGACGCGCCGCTACGTCGAAGCGGTCAAGGGCACGCGCGCGCAGATCGTGGACACGCGCAAGACCCTGCCCGGTCTGCGCATCGCCGAAAAATACGCGGTGCGCGTCGGCGGCGGCACCAATCACCGCATCGGCCTGTTCGACGGCATACTGATCAAGGAAAACCACATCGCGGCGGCCGGCGGCATCGCGGCCGCGCTCGAGGAAGCGCAGCGCATCGCCCCGCCCGGCGTCTGGATTCAGATCGAAGTCGAAAACCTCGAGCAGTTGCGCACCGCGCTGGCGGCCGGCGCGAAAATGATCCTGCTCGACAACATGAATCTGGGACAACTCAGGGAAGCGGTCAAACTGAGCGCCGGCCGCGCGCAGCTGGAGGCTTCGGGCGGCGTGATGCTGGGAAATGTGCGCTCCATCGCCGCCACCGGCGTGGACCGGATTTCAGTCGGCAGCCTGACCAAGGATATCCGGGCGGTTGATCTGTCGATGCGGTTTGAAACGAACGGCTGAACGGCGCGCGCCGCTACAATGCAATGCCCGCCGTCAGCAAATAGACAAGAGCTGCCATGAGTACGCGCCGCTACACCCTGACCATCTCCTGCCCGGACCGGGTCGGCATCATCGCCGCCGTGAGCGGCTTCGTCGCGCAGCACAACGGCTGGATCGTCGAGGCGAGCTACCACACCGACCTGGAAGCGCAGCGCTTTTTCATGCGTCAGGAGATCCTCGCCGATTCGCTGCCGTTCGACCCGGCCGGGTTCCATGCGCGGTTTTCCGCCTTGGCGGGCGAATTCAAGATGGACTGGCGCATCAGCGATTCGGCGCGCAGGAAGCGCATCGTAATTCTGGTCAGCCGGCAGGACCATTGCCTGAACGACCTGCTGCATCGCTGGCGCAGCGGCGAGTTGCAAGTGGACATCCCCTGCGTGATTTCCAACCATGATGACCTGCGCGGCTTTGTCGAATGGCACGGCATCCCGTTCATCCATGTGGACATGCAGGGCGACAAGGCCGATGCGTTCGAGCATATCGCCGCGTTGTTCGAGCAGCACCGCGGCGATGGCATGGTGCTGGCCCGCTTCATGCAAATCCTGCCGCCGGCGCTATGCAACCGCTACCCCGGACGCATCATCAACATTCACCACAGCTTCCTGCCTTCTTTCGCCGGGGCCAGGCCCTACCATCAGGCCTATCATCGCGGCGTGAAATTGATCGGCGCGACCTGTCATTACGTCACCGAGGAGCTGGACGCGGGACCGATCATCGAGCAGGACACGGTACGTATCGACCACGGCGACAGTGTGGAAGACATGGTGCGCTACGGGCGCGATATCGAAAAAACCGTGCTGGCGCGCGGCCTGCGCTACCATGTGGAAGATCGCGTGCTGTTGTGCGGCAACAAAACCATCGTGTTCAGGTAATCACCGCGTCAGGCAGTGATGGCGAAAAGATCAACAACGTATTCTCCGGTCGCGCTGTTCAACGCCTGGCTCGACGACCGCTGCATGAGCCGGGCGGCGGCGTTGTCGTTCTATGCAATATTTTCGCTCGCCCCGATCCTGCTGCTGGTAGTGGTCATCGCCGGCCATTTCGCCGATTCCTCGACCGTCGTCAACGAAATCACTTCCATCACGCAGCAACTGGTGGGACCCAGCAGCGCCGCCCTTCTGCACAACATGCTGCTCGGCGTTCACTGGCACAACGCGACCGGCTGGCCGGCGACGCTGGCGCTGGCGATGTTCCTCATCGGCGCGACCTCGGCCTTCGACGAATTGAAGGGCAGCCTCGACGACATCTGGGGGACACACAAAAACTCGTCGGGTACGCTGCGCGCGATCTGGAGCCGCATCCTCGCCTTCATCCTGATCGGGTTTCTCGCGCTGCTGGTGCTGGCGGCGGTCAGCATCGATGCTTTCCTGAAGCTGTTGTCCGACAACGTGCTGGCAGTGTTCGGCCTTGAGCATTTCGGGCTATTGCGCGGTTTTTCGCTGCTGATAACAACCGGACTGATCGGGATTTTCTTTTTGCTCATTTTCAAGTGGCTGCCCGCCATTCGCGTGTCATGGCGTGATGCCCGGCGCGTCTCCATTCTGGCCACCATCCTGTTTTTAGTCGGCCATTTTGCCATCCGCCTCTACATCAAAAGCTCGCACGGGCTGTCGGTTTACGGCGCGGCGGGGTCGCTCGCGGTGCTGCTGCTCTGGGTCTATTATTCGGCAGCGGTGCTGTTTTTAAGCGCGGAAATCGCGCGTGTATGGTGGGGCATCGGAGAGAGGTGATGTCGCCTTTCGCCAAAACGGGCATTTTTGCTTTCACTAGGCACGCGCATCAAATGGGTAGAGAATATCCATTAAACATGGGCGAATAATAAAAACGTATTGGTAGCCGGCAGCAATATGACGCGGTTGGGTTGGATGGGACTGCCCCATTCAAACCAAGCGGGAGCTATAGGGAGGATGCCATGTTCAGCGTAGTCGATATACGCAATGGTCTCGAGAATAACGAGTTCTTTCTCGAATACCTTCCCACGTTGTCACTTCCTGACGAGCGCTGCGTGGGAGGCGAGGCACTCGTCCGCTGGCGAAAGGCCGACCGGGTCATCCCGCCGATGGAATTTATTCCTTCAATCGAAGGAACAATTTTCGTTGGTGAAATGACATACTGGATCATTGATCGAATTGCTCAAGAGCTTGGACGCTGGCTTTACGAAACAGCGGGCGTGCACATAGCCATCAATGTTCCACCGGAGTTATGGGGTCGCGGCGGGGTCAGTTACGCCCTTCGCAAATCTCACTTATTGGACGATCCGGACAAAATCGTCCTGGAGGTCACGGAACGTGGGGTACCGGACAAACTCGGTGTGGATACGATCAACAGTCACGGCTACAGCAATGTCAAAATCGCTTTGGACGATGTCATGTCAGAAGAAGCCAAGCTGGTTTTTCTAGCTCGTCTTAATGTAGACATCATAAAGATCGACAAATCCTTCACGGATCGAATTCTGCTCAACGAGTGGCCTACGCACGAAGACGAAATTCACCTCAGGCTGCTTCACGATATCGGTAAGGTCGTACTCGTTGAAGGTGTGGAATCGAGCAAACAGGCCGATGCCCTACGTGAGGCGGGGGTTAAATTTGTCCAGGGATGGTACTTTTCCCGATCGCTGGCTGCTGACCAATTCAGGGCTTTTTACGAGAACCATTCTTGACAATCTCGTTACGCCGAGATGCGCGAGACTACGGAAAAAAATCAAACTAACCGCCGGACGCTGGCATATTTTCAAGGAGTCTGTTTCAGCAATTGACATGACAAGAATCACTAACCGAACAGAGGAGGCGTTATGAACGGCATCGAAACGCGTTTATCTTCCATTATTGCCCGCAGCTGGTGGCTGT